>Ga0183101_1000310_pt2 | contig 29523 bp, 23 predicted proteins | sample Biomet3_FD_127790 | JGI IMG/M metagenome (GOLD analysis project Ga0183101, IMG submission 127790) | Microbial communities from bioreactor (seeded with sewage sludge) at LBNL, California, USA - Biofuel metagenome 3 | ecosystem: Engineered > Bioreactor > Anaerobic > Unclassified ...
CGCCACCGCTCGAAATTCCGTTAAAGGAAATAATAACCCTAAACAATTTAGTTTGAGCAGAAGTTAGTAACCGAAAAATGGAATTGGTAAATTATGTTATCATCAACGATTACCGGGGAAGTTTCCATCCCCGCAGCAAGCTAGCGGGGTATTCGACTGAAATAACAGACCCTCAATCCAACAGAATAGCAGAAAAACTTGCAAAACCCACTTTCTGCAGATGTCCCATCAATTTTCACAGTTTTTCTTGCTATCGTTTTTTTCTGAAAACTTTCCAGTTGATCAAACATGTGTTTTTGAAATCTCCTACAATTTTCGACCTTTTGCCTTCATTGAAAATTTCCAGCACACATTTTCGAAGCTTCAGTTGAGACAATAACTGCAGATTTTCGAGTAATTCTCCAAAAACGATAACAAGAAAAATGTTATTTTTTTGAAGACATGTTGAATAAGAAAGAGCGATTACTCGCTCTCCCTCTTCTAAGAACCGTACGTGAAAGTTTCCCTTCATACGGCTCAAGCATTCTATAACCTTTTCTGTATCAGGCAGCAGTTTTTTTTTTCAAATAGAATGTCCTTTCCGGAAACTTAATTTGTATTGACGTTCACGGAAATAATTCGTGTCAAGAAACGGATTCATTTTCAGCTTTAAAGGAATATGCCTACAGATTCTGGTTTTGGATAAAAGCAATAAACCGTTTCTTCCTGTTCTGAAATTCCACCTTCTGGAAGTGCTTCTTTTCCAGTACTTGTTGACAATCCAATCTTTGGATTTATCTGGATGTCTTCTTTTAGCCCATTTCCATAACAGTTCCCATATTATGTGGTCAAGTTTCTGAAAAGTATCCGAAGAAACCACAGAATTATGGTAGTTGGACCAGCCTCTTATTATAGGATTTAGTTTGGCAATTAAAACCTCCTGAGACCATGCTCTTCCTTCCGTTATGGTTTGACTGATTGTTTCAGTAAATATTTTAATGGACTTTTTGGAAGGTTTGGTCAGAAGCTTACCTTTATACTTGCGGGAATTCCAGCCGAGGAAGTCAAAGCCTTCATTAATGTTTGTGATAAGGGTTTTATCATCAGAGAGCTCAAGACCTCGTTCTTTAAGAAAAGCAACAATTACATCCCGAATTTCTTTCGCAGTTTCTTCGGAATTAGCAGTGACTATGAAATCGTCAGCGTATCTTATGAAGTTGACCTTCTTGGAATATTTCCCTCTTTTAGGGTACTTAGCAAGAAGCAACTTCTCGATGCCATCCAATGTCATATTAGCCAGAATAGGAGAGATAATCCCACCTTGAGGCGTACCTGCTTTCGTTGAATTCAAATGATGTTTATATATAAAACCTGCTTTAAGAAATTGAGTTAGTATAGCTTTTTCTATTGGAATATTAGTCAGCAACCACTGATGATTTATATTATCGAAACATCCTTTAATATCACCTTCCAAAATCCATTGAGCTGAAGTCTTCTTACTAAGACATAGAAAGATTTGCTGACAGGCATCCTTGGTACTTCGATGTTTTCTGAAGCCAAAAGACCGTAGGTCAGACTTAATTTCAGCTACTGGTTCCAGAGCCAATGAATATAAAGATTGGATAGCCCTGTCATACATTGTAGGGATACCTAAGGGACGTTTCTTCTTCTTACCAGGTTTATTGATGAAGACTCGTTTAAGCGGTTTGGCTTTGTATCTTTTACCAGTGAGACTAAGGACAGCTTTCATTTTGGAGGCAGAACTTAACCATTTTTCACCATCAATTCCAGATGTCCTTTTTCCTTTATTTTGAGTAACTTTTCTTACTGCCAGAAGTTTGGCACAATAAGAATGAGTCAGTAAATACTGTAATCTCTTGGCAAGATTCCATTTGTTTTGTAGGACTGCTTTTGTAATCCGGGTTTGCAACTTATTAACTCTCTTTTCGACTTGATGCCAGTTGATAGTTTTCCAATTCTGGCAGAGTTGAGCGTTTGTAAGCTTCTTATCCAGAGAGGATATCGTTGAACAACTTACATTCAGAAGTTTGCCTCCTTTCATACAATAGAATACCAATAAGCAAGTCTGCACCCTTTCGGGTAGGGCAAAGTTAGAACCCTTATCCATTCCATTACAGAATGGCTTTCACTTTTTGCCTAAATCCTCTGCCCTCTATGCCATTAATTTCCTTCACAGGATCTCTACCTTTCCTTTTTTTTCAAAAAAAAAAAAAAAAAGAAGGAGCATATAGGGTTTACCAAGTTCCATACTACAAATAATGTGAATACCTTAGAAGCCATCTATAAACCGAGAATCATATGTCCATTTGCTATAATGTCCGCAGACCCACTATAGCCTGATTCTGTACCTTTTGGTTTAAGCGTGCCAACCTGCTTCGCTTATTCGACTTCACGATTCTTACGATGGTTCACTTTATGTTCTTCATAGTATTCTTATCCTAACCAATTATCAAAGCCAGGTTCCTTGAGTTCTTGATATTGTCATGTGAGCTTCACACACAAACGTTACCATTTATGCATGTCACAGTAGGATTACCTCAAATGGAAAAGGTAGCGTATGGCGCAATTCATAGTATAGCTTCTTGTCGCACCTGCGGAAGGTCGGGTAAAAGCTTTTACTCACGTACAGCTGCCTGCTGTACCATTTCACCTAGAAGTAAAATGATACCGGGACAAAAAGGTATCTTTAAAAAATAGATTTCAGGGGTTATTTAATCCCCTGATGCGGAATATAAATGTCTGTCGATGGATTTGAATAAATTTTGTCAAGGCCTTTGAGGTTGCTTTCCAGCTCAAGCTCGTTTTTGGGCAGTCCCTGATAGAAATAATTGGCAGTATCTTTCAGTGTACTTTCCTCGCTGCCAAAGTATAATCCGCTCCTGAGAAACTCCCTGGTTCTGAGAACTATATAACCTTTGTACTCCGGGAGTCTATTTACATTACCGATTCTGTAATTATCATAAGATGAGATATTTAATTCCGCAGATTTTGAAGGAATCAGCGGGACATAGAAGAACCTCGAAGCGTAATAATCGGTGTAAACCGACTTAGTTGAGGAATTGACAGGAACGTACTTGAAAATATGATTAAAACCGCTTAACTCTTCGGAAGTAAAGTATTCGTGTTTTGCTTCTTGACCAAGACAACCCGAATCTGAAATACTGTAGACCGAGGAGACTAAGACAAAAATAGAGAACAATAAGATCACTAAGAGAGCAGAGTTCGATTTTTTAGATGAATACTTAGTCATATAATTCCAGAATATATACAATCCGTATCCCATTACAAAAGCCATAAAGGGACTGACGAAAAGCATAAACCGATCAACTCTAAAGAGGACTTTGAACTGCCAAATCGTATTGAGAGGATTGGGAATATAAAATATAAGAGTTAACAGAGCAAATAACCCTAGCACGGCAGCATAATTTTTCTTGTAATTTTTAAGTAGAAAACCTATTCCTATCAATGCAAAAAATAAAAATACCGATTTATCCATAAGCCCTACTAAATCAGTCAAGCTTTCCTGAAGAACTTCTGAACCTCCGGTAGTTAGAACTATAGAATCCAAAAACTGACTCTGCAAACGGGGAGCCAGGCTCCTCTGTACAAACACGTATGCTACGAAGAACCAGTACGCGGCGAAAATGACATTAAGCAGTATAAAGAAAGGTTTACTGATATAGTTGTTATTCCCTATCACATATTCCGCTGCAAGAAGAATTATCAGTAATAGAACGAGCTGTGGAAGGGAGACATTGTGAACTAGGGTTAAAAAAACTGCAACAATTACTGAGAGAGTTTTTAAGGAAAGTTTATCATTTTTGAAATTGACACTATAAATCAGGTACAATAATACAATGAACATTATGAATGCCATTGTACGGGTGATTACATTTGTACCATAATAGAGTACGGTAGAACTTGCGGAGAAGAGTAAGCATGAGAGGAGTGAGATCTGCCTGTTGTTTGTTATGTAATTAAAAAGGTAATAAAGGAAAATTATGGTTATTACATAGACAGGCGCAGTTACCAAAAAAAGTGAGTTCTTTATGCTTATATTCAAGATTTCAGAAGCTTCTGCAATAAACACATGATAAAGAGGAAAATAAGCATAATCACTTAAGGAAGTCGGAATTATTTTCCCGGTCAGTGCGGTAACTTCTGAAATAAAGATATGGGGAAGGATGTCTGTGGTACCGACATAGAAATCATAATTTAAAGTCACACTGAAAATTAAATTACCCGCGATTAAGATAGATTCCGCCAGAATAAGGGAAGGGTTTACGTCTTTAGAGAAAATTTGGAAGAATACAGATAGATAAAGTCCTAAAATAAAGAAGAAATAGTACAGAGGCCTGCTTCCCGGAGACAGCAAAAGTACAACTAGGGATCCAATATAAAATATCCCGAATAGGTACGTAAGGGATTTTGTACTCAATGATGGAAAAATATCGATATCATGCAAACTTACATCTTTTTTGTAAATGAACAGTATGAAAAGACAGGAAAGTATTGCAGGTATTCCTGTAAACAGCCCCCGAAGTGCATAACCGAACTTTCCGGTTGCAAACATCCATAAGAAAGCGAATATTACTGCGAAGATTATAGCTAACGGAAACAGAAAAGAAATTAACCTCATTAGACGGTCATTATCTAATCCGTTTCCTGCTTCTTTACTTAATCCGAACATACTATCTCCATGACCTTAATAATCATATAATAAATTTAACAAACCTGGCATCCAAATTTCTGTGTTTGAAAATCAGTGAGAGTTCATCAGGGCTTTATTGATTAAGAAGATTTTGCCCTGAAAAGCTTCCCATATATTCAAGTGTTTCGGTTTCTTTTAAAACAAATGACATAGTTTGTGATGACATAGTTTGTGATTATTAGATATCTGAACAGGAACTGACTTTTGAGATCAAAGGAGAATTTGTAAAGCTGTACAAAAACCCCAGCCCATAAGCAACGTGTTGCACAGGAATAATAAAAAGGGCAAAAAGACCGTATTTTGATTTCATTTTATAGGTAACCTGGATTGAGGTAATAAAGACAAGAATAAAGTACACGGTCACTAGTGCAAGAAGAAGCCGGCTTGGAATGGAATAGTTGATAGACGCGATAAGCAAAATGACTGCAGACAAGATGGCAATCGAAGGCAAAAAAGCATACCAACGGACAAACTCTCCATGCTTCTTGAAAAGTTCTGCCATCCACATACCATACTTAAACATCCTTACGGAAAAGGACTTGGGAGTTCCTCTTCTATGGTGCAGGACCTGTGCATTCGGGATATACAAAAACTTGTTACCCTTCTTACCGATTCTGTAGTTCAGGTCTCCGTCCTGACCTACCACAAACCGCTCATCAAAACCTCCAACTTCCTTAATTGCAGCTTTTTTGTACATTGCATTGCAGTTAGGAAGAGAGACAACATAATGCTTTTTTGTGGAGTTTTTGGACTGAGCCGAACCTCCAGACCCCAAGAAAGATTCCTGGGCATATCCCACCACCCTGCCAAATACAGGATCAGTGTCAAAGATCAGGTTAGGGCCTCCAAAACACACAACATCATCTGGAGAAGCTTGCATTTCATGGACAAGAACTTTCAACCACTGAGGATCGACCTTACAGTCTCCGTCAGTAAACGCGACAAGTTCTCCCCTGGCATTCTCCACACCAAGGTTTCTTGCCGCAGCAACATTCTTTTTTTCGTTCAAAAGAAGTTTGACAGGATATTTTTGTACAATATCTCGCGTTTTGTCAGTGGACATGCCATCAACGATAATAATCTCGTAAGAATCTTTCGGGTAATCTAGATTAAGAAGTGACTCAATACATTCTTCAATAAATTTTTCTTCATTACGAATACCTACTACGACTGAAACGAAAGGGTATTTCATACAAATTGGCCCCGTTTTAACATTACTGTTTTCGAATATGCTCGTTTAAAAATATCATTCTTGAGATGGCATGCAGTATTATTCCGGTAAACACCATGAAGGCTCCTATAACCGTCAGCATAACCATAAGGAGTGTTGGCCCAAAGCGCAGGGATCCTCCCTGAAGAAAATCCTGTAAAAATATTAATCCCATAAGAAAACCTGTAGACGTCATAATCAGGCCAGGAACAGAGAAATAATACAAAGGCCGTCTGTACTCCATATCTTTAAGGATGCGGAACAGGACTCTAGGACCATGTATAAAAGGATTCTCACTTGAGCAGTCCTCAAGATCATATCTGCAATGGATTTCCACTTCAGTAAACTTCAATTTATAATCTTTGGCCTGAATCAGAATTTCAGAGCCTGCAGACATATCTGTGCCATTCAAATTTATGTTTTCAATAGCTTTTTTTCCATAAGCTCGAAAGCCACTTTGTGAATCCGTTACATTCAGACCGCCTGCAATATAGGTTGCGATATCAAGGACTTTCATTCCGAATTTACGATAAACAGGGACATTTTTACCGTTGCCATTAACAAATCTTGAGCCGATTACCAGATCAAACCCATTTTTCAAGGGTTCAAGGAGCTTGGGAATTTCAGAGGGGTCATGTTGACCATCAGAGTCGATTATGACCATAGCATTTGCATCGAGCTTACGGGCGGTTTCAAAGCAGTTCCTTAGGGCTGCTCCATATCCCTTATTTGTTTCGTGACGAACTACATAGGCGCCAAGAGATTCGGCGATATCGACAGTATCATCGGTGCTTCCGTCATCTACAACTACTACTCTGTCGACGTATTTTTTGCAACCCTTGATAACATCTGCAATGGCATGGGCTTCGTTATAAGCAGGCATGGCTGCAATCGTAATGGCCATATGCAATCATCTACCTCTTTGAAGATAAAGGTAAGAAGTCTCCGTGATAACGTAGTTTATTAGAGAAAAATCAGTAAGAATTCCAAATTCTGCAAATATATTTTTCAGAGTCATCGCTCCATAATTTTTAGAGGGTTTCAAAAGGTCTTTTACGGCTACATTTACAGAGAATCAGTTGGGGGAATTGTTCTCCTCTTTTTACCCAAAAGAAGGAACATAAATACTCCGTAAGTGAGTCACAGCATTTAATACAAGACCTGTATCTGTTTTAATATACGAGCTATATAAGCATTTAGACACGAAAAATAATTAATCAGTAATTTTGATAACAAAAAATAATTAAACCCATATTCGACACCTGTTAACCGAAATAATAGCTTAGAAGGCATCAATTAGTTATTAAAATAAGAGAATAATAAAAGAAAAAATTGCACAGATATAAGAACTCAAAGACTTCCTTGTTATATGTCAGCGTTTACAACCCTGCGGACTCAAACCCTGCAGGCTCAACTTTAAAAGTGTATTTAAAAAATTAGTGAGAGGGAGACTTAAAAGGCTAAAACTTCTTTCAATGAGATAGAAATAAAGGGAAAAGTATTTTAAATACAATTCAGGAAAAGGGAAAGATATTTTATACAACTAGGTAATTGAGTAGATCGGGTTAAAACATTCTTGAAAACGAATATAATTCAGGAAATATATTCTGCTAAATTAGAAGAAAACCGGGATTAAAGCTCGGACAGCTTTCACCTTTCCGGCGTAACTCTTCGCGATTGAAGACTAAGCAGCCGGTAAGAGGAAATCGGAAGGTTTCCGAAAAACCTCATAAAGGAACAGAGAAATTGGCAGATTAGCCCGAATAACGAAAAGGCTGGGAAGCTAAAAAACATACTTTTTATGAGGAGTTATATGGCCGGAAACCAGAAGTTCCCATCTGACCTGTTGTTAGTAGCAGGCCTTGTAATTCTTACGGATATTTTCGTACTAATTCCTGTACTTAGCGGAAGTCTTATTCGCACAGCTCTTGGTCTACCACTGATACTTTTCCTTCCAGGGTACGCCCTCATAGCCATGCTTTTTCCGGAAAAAAGCGGACTTGAAGGGATGGAAAGGATAGCTCTTTCTGTTGCAATGAGTGTCTCAGTTGTTTCTTTGATAGGACTTGCACTCAGTTATACCCCATGGGGAATCAAGGAGATGCCTCTCATTACAAGTGTCTCCATACTTACCCTGATTATGTTGGCAACAGCATACGTTAGAAGAAACTATCTACCTGCAGACAGGAAATTTGAGGTGCCTTTCAGGGCTCTTGCCCTCACCCTGCTATCAGGAATAATGGGAGAGCCGGAATCTAAAACAGAGAAAAACCTCAGGATAATTCTAGCTTTTTCTTTCCTTATCTTGATAGTAGCTGGAGTTTATGTCATTCTTGTGCCTCAGGACAAAGAGCCATATACGGAGTTCTATGTCCTTGGGGCCAATGGGACGGCTAACAACTATAAAACAGATTACATACAGGGAGAAAGTGGGACCTACTTTATAGGAATAACAAATAATGAGCACAGAACAATGGACTATACAATGGAAGTAAGGCTTAAAAATCAATCGCTGCCTCTTCCGGAAAATCTGCAGCATATCAGACTTGCCAATAATAAGACCCTGGTAGAGCCTCTTGAGATTACACCTTCTATTGAAGGCGAGAATATGAAGCTTGAGTTCCTGCTTTTCAATGAAACTGAAAAGAATATACCCTACAAAGATCTGCGCCTCTGGGTAAATGTTGGAGAGGAGGTGTGAAGATGGGAGCATTTGAGAGTCCTAACGTGGAAACTCCAGAAGGCATAAAAACGAAGATGTCTGAGAATCTGAAGGAAAAAACACCTGAGATAGAAAACAAATGGGTTTATCTAGCAATCCCGATTGTAGCTATTGTTCTTGCGGAACTGATGATATATTCAGGAAGGAAACTCGAAGCCATGGGAATATATGCATTAGTTCTGCTTGGGCTTTCCTTTTCCATAATATATATAAAAAACAAGGACATTCAGAAAACCTATCAGAGTTTTCTCCTTCTACCGATCCTGCGTCTGGTAGATTTTTCAATGCCCCTTTTCTATGAAGAAAAACTTTACAACCTTATTTTCATATACTGTCTTCTGGCAATTCCTGTAAGCATTGCAGCCATTAATCAGGAGTTTACTCCCGCGCAGCTTGGGATAACCTTCAAAAAAATAGGGATATATATTCCATTATCAATCTTCATGGGCCTTTTATTAGGAGCAGGGGAATATATCATAATCGGAAAAAATCCTCTTATTCAGGATCTTTCAATCCTTAACCTCATAAATCTCACCATAATTATGGTCTTTCTTGTGAGTCCTGTAGAAGAGATGATCTTCCGGTCAATCCTGCAAACCCGGTTAGAGATAGTATTAGGTAGCCGGGAAGGGCTGATAGTTACAAGTGTTTTATTCGGGTTAATGCATTCAGGATATGGCAGCATTTACGAAGTATTTTACATAACCCTAGTAGGCGCTGTTATAGGCTACCTATTTTACGGAACCCGAAGCCTGCCACTGGTTGCGTTAATTCATGGATTTATGAATGTATTCTTTTTCGGGATTCTCCCCATTCTCCTTTAAACTCTTACGTCCACTAAAGTATTTCAAAAAAGAAAAAGGGGCTCAATCAAAGGAAATTAAGCCAAAGGCAAAAGCTTCGATATAGTTGGGAACTTCTTTCCGGACTGACTCTCGATCATATAATCAGGAAAAACTTACTCAGATTTCTAAAATAATGGAAATACAGAATAGAGTAAATATTAGCAGTTCCCTATGCTTTTCGTGTTTTTTACATTTTTGAGAATTAACCAGAGAGTTTAGGTATAAACTGTATTCTGCCAGAACAAAAAAAATGAAACTCATCAATTGCCTAGTGTCGAGTCAATCATCAAGGATTCAATAATTCCAAATAATTGCAATCGATTTTATACGACATTTTGTTGTTGACTTGACACATGTATAATCGAAATTGCCCACTTCAGCCGAAATGAGTCAATTACGACAGTTTTTCTTAAAAAAATGTTATTTTATCCAGAAGTTACTTTTTGAGACAAGATTACTGTTACTTGCCCATAATTTAGCCCTCATGAGCAAGCAGAATAGAGCAAAAAGAGCAGTGCACTGCAGAGCCACAACTCTGTCGAGATGAAAATAGGGACGGAAACTTGACGGCAGCCCTCTGAAAAACCATTAAAATAGTGCGACAACCTTAAAGAGAATGATTGCACCAAAGGAAAACATCAGTGGAATAATTCCCATATTCAAAGAAACCTTTACCGTACTTTCCCAGTGTTTCGATGCAGGGAGAAAGTCCCTGAGCAAAAGCAATAAAAGTAAAACTGCCGCAGCCACAGATGCGCCTTCAGGAATTCCCGGTGTTACGGTGGTTACTGAGAGCGCACCTGAAGAAACGGAGTTAGACGTGATTAAACTTGTAAGCGTAGTCAGTACTCCTCGAGTTAATTAGCATATTACAGGGACAAATACGCGATAAGATATAAAAATCCTCCTCATACTATTGATAAACATCAAGAGAAGAAGTATTAAACTCGAATTTTGGAAAAAGGTAGGAAGTTCCCTAAATAGATAATAAAAATACTGTGAATTTGAGTTCGCAATCAAAAGAATAAAATTAAAAAACTACATTGTGAAGCTATAAACGCAAAATATAAATTGAAGAATTCTTGGAAAAAATAGAAAAGAAGAGTAGAAAAATAAACCAAATCATTAAATAATTAGAGAACCCTTTAACTAAAAATTTAGGAGTAGTTAGGAAAATCAAAGAGATGAATATAGAACAGTAATAACAATATCTTGGGTTTTGTCCTGAGAGTTTGAATTAGCCCGATTATCGGGAACATAAATAATGAAAAACTATGAAATGAAAAGCTATGTAAAACTGCAAAAAGTAAGTAGATGTTTTTATGCTCCTACAGAAAGTTTATCTGGCTAAGAAAAACCAGAAGAACGGGGGGAACAATGAACTCGACTGAATTTAAAATTCACAATTCTTCTAAGATATACGGAACCTCTGTAATTGGGAAAGACACAGTAATAATGGAAAATGTGATTTTAGGATACCCTGAACACAGGATCCTGATGGAAATCCTGAAGCAAAATATCGAAATTGAAAACTTTGATTTTCCAGGGTGTACCATAGGCCCGGATTCAATAATAAGGGCTGGATCAACAATATTTTCCAACGTAAAAACCGGAAAAAACTTCAAAACCGGTCATAACGTAATGATTAGAGAAAATACAGAAATTGGAAACAATGTTCTTATTGGAACCAATGTCATTATAGATGGACATGTGAAAATCGGAAATAATGTAAGCATCCAGGGAAATGTCTACATTCCAACCAATGTTATTATCGAGGACAATGTATTTATTGGGCCCTGTGCTGTTCTGGCCAACGATAAGTATCCTATTCGAAAGAAATACGAATTGAAGGGTCCTTTCTTGAGAAAAGGTGCGTCTATAGGTGCAAACGCCACCCTACTTCCCGATGTTGAAATTGGGGAAGGAGCAATGGTTGCAGGGGGAGCACTTGTGACAAAAAATGTGCCCGCCTGGAAACTTGCAATTGGAGTGCCTGCCAGAATACAAGAACTTCCACAAGATTTAAAGGAATTGAATAGGATATAAACTCATAAAAAATCAAGATTAAGTAAGATTAGTTTTATCAAGATTATTAAAAGAGGTTCCAAAATGATTCCAATTGCCAAACCCATGATGGGTAAGGAAGAGATTGATGCAGTAACAGAGGTCCTTAGATCAGGAATGATTGCACAGGGCCCGAAAGTCGAAGAATTTGAACTTGCTTTTTCTGAATACACTGGTTGTGAGTATGGAGTTGCTGTGAGCTCTGGCACTGCAGCTTTGCACGTTTCGCTTCTTGCCCATGGCATAGGAAAAGGAGATGAAGTGATTACAAGTCCCTTCAGTTTTATTGCAACAGCAAACAGCGTCCTTTATACCGGGGCAAAACCTGTTTTTGCAGATATTGAATCAGATACATATAATATAGATCCTGAAAAAGTTCAGGAGAAAATCACTCCAAAAACCAGAGCTATTTTGCCTGTCCACCTCTATGGGCACCCTGCAGACATGAAAGCCATAATGGAAATTGCAGAAGATAATAAGCTTATTGTAATTGAGGATGCCTGCCAGTCCCATGGCGCAGAATGCCTTGGAAAAAAGGTGGGCAGCTTCGGAACAGGAGCATTCAGTTTTTACCCTACTAAAAATATGACAACAAGCGAAGGCGGAATGGTTACTACAGATGACAAGGAAATTGCAGAGAAAGCAAAAATGATTCGGGCCCATGGCTCAAAAGTCCGATATCTGCATGAAATGCTGGGTTTTAACCTGCGCATGACTGACATTGCAGCTGCAATCGGACTTGTACAGCTTGGAAAACTGGATGGGTTTACAGCAACCAGACAAAAGAATGCAGAGATTCTTTCAGCAGGGTTAAAAGGTATATCCGGAATTATGCCACCAGTAATAAGAGCCGACTGCACCCATGTATTCCACCAGTATACAGTCAGAGCAGAAAAGAGAGATCAACTTGCAACTTTCCTGAAAGAAAAAGAAATAGGAACAGGAGTCTACTATCCTATATCCATTCACAAGCAACCGGTCTACAAGGAACTTGGATACAAAGATTCCCTGCCGGTCTCAGAAAAAGCAGCCGAAGAGGTAATTTCTCTCCCTGTACACCCTGCATTATCCAGAACCGATTTGCAGGAAATAATTGAAGCAACCAAAGAATTTTATGCAAAGGATTGATTAGTTTTCCAGCCATCGCATTCTCAGAACCAGGAAGTGAGACTTTTGATTAAAGTAGGAGTAATAGGTACAGGTGCTATGGGGCAGAACCACGTAAGAATTTACAGTGAAATGAATGGCGTGGAACTTGCCGGAATCTCGGATGTAGACCAGAAGCGTGTTGAAGCAATGGCTACACAATTCAAGACAAAAGCATTTACAGATTATAAGAAAATGTTAGCCGAAGGGCTTGATGCAGTAAGTGTGGTTGTGCCCACCAAGTTGCACAAGCAGGTCGTACTTGATGCTCTTGAGGCAGGCGTACATGTCCTTGTAGAAAAGCCGATTGCAGATACGACTGAAAACGCAGACCTAATGATAGCAGCTGCACAAAAAGCGGGAAAAATCCTTATGGTTGGGCACATCGAGCGCTTTAATCCCGCAGTTATAAAACTCAAAGAGATTATAGATTCAGGTATTTTGGGAAAGATAGTCTCAATTTCAACCAAACGAGTAGGGCCCTATAACCCAAGAATAAGAGATGTGGGAGTAATTCTGGATATCGGCGTCCATGATATAGATGTGATCTCATATCTTTACGGCAAGAAAATAAATAGTGTTTATGCAATTGCAGGTGCTGACATTCACTCATTTGAAGATCACGCCTCAATTATCCTGCGTATGGACCATAATTTTGCAGGGGTTGTGGAAACAAACTGGCTGACTCCGCACAAGATAAGGCAGCTAACAGCGATTGGAGTTAAGGGAGTTGCCTATCTGGACTATATTAATCAGACAGTACAGTTACACGATAATGAATGGATAAGAAAAGCTAAAGTAGAACATAGCGAACCCCTGAAAAATGAACTCACGTATTTCATAGATTGTGCTACAAAGGGTAAAAAACCGAACCCCTGCGGAGAAGACGGAAAACACGCCCTTGAAGTAGCAATGGCAGCTATAAAATCCTACGAGGAAGAAAGATTAATTGAAGTAGGACAATAAGCCGGAAAAGACTCTGAAAAGTAAAGTCTCGAAAACTTTTGAAGATGAAAAAGGTTTGGAAAGATCTGAAAAAACAATTTAGTAAGTGATAAACATGAGTAAATTAGAAAAACTTTTCAAGGAAAGAGGCCCGATCAAAAAAATTGGAGTAATTGGAATGGGCTATGTAGGTATTCCTTCAGCGGTTCTTTTCGCAGATGCCCCGTGTTTCAATAAAGTTCTTGGCTTCCAGCGCAATTCAAAAAGTTCAAGTTACAAGATTGGTATGCTCAACCGTGGAGAGAGCCCTTTAAAAGGAGAAGAGCCAGGCCTAGAAGACCTTATTAACAAAGTTGTAAAAGCCGGCAAGTTTGAGTGTACTCCCGACTTCTCACGGATATCAGAACTTGATGCTGTCACGCTTGCAATCCAAACTCCTTTTGCAAATCCTAAAGATTTGGAACCTGACTTTTCCGCACTCATTGAAGGTATAAGAAACGTAGGAAAATACCTGAAACCAGGAATGCTCGTAGTTCTTGAGTCCACAATTACTCCTGGCACAACCGAAGGTATGGCAAAACAGATTCTTGAGGAAGAATCAGGCCTGAAAGCCGGAGAAGACTTTGCCCTTGCCCATGCTCCTGAAAGAGTAATGGTAGGCAGACTTTTAAAGAATATCAGAGAACATGATAGAATCGTGGGCGGTATAAACGAAGCAAGTACCAGGCGAGCTATCGAGCTCTATTCTCCTGTATTGACTGTGGGGAAAGTAATTCCCATGAGTGCAACTGCAGCCGAGGTAACGAAAACTGCAGAGAATACTTTCCGCGACCTCCAGATTGCAGCAATCAACCAGCTTGCCCTTTATTGTGAAGCCATGGGCATAAACGTGTATGATGTAAGAACTGGAGTAGACAGTCTAAAAGGAGAAGGTATTACAAGAGCTATACTCTGGCCAGGGGCAGGCGTTGGAGGTCACTGCCTTACAAAGGATACATACCACCTGGAGAGAGGAGTTAAGATAGGTAATGGGCAACTTGACTATCCGGAAGGTGCAGACTCAATCTACGTGCTCGCAAGAAAAGTCAACGATTTCATGCCTGTTCACATGTACAACCTGACTGTTGCAGCTCTTAAAAGGATTGGAAAGGAGATGAAAGGCTCAAAGATTGCAATGCTCGGCTGGGCTTTCATCCGGGACTCGGATGATGCGAGGAACACGCCTTCAGAACCTTACAGGGACCTCTGCCTGAAGGCAGGTGCGACAGTTACTGTGCACGACCCTTATGTTGTGAACTATCCAGGAATTGAGATTTCAGATAATCTTGAAAATGTTATCAGAGACGCAGATGCTGTGGTTATTCTTGCAGGGCACAGTGCGTACTCTGATATAAAGGCTGATTGGGTAAAGGAAATTACAGGCAAGAAAAACCCAGTTATTGTGGATGGAAGAAACATAATTGAACCGGACGAGTTTATTAGTAAGGGGCTTGTCTATAAGGGAATTGGAAGAGGCGATAAAAACGAACATTTATTAATGTAAACTAAAATTTCTTTGAAAAACTAGTTCAAGCTTTAAAATCTGGAAAAAGGAAGAAAAATGATCGAAAAACTGAAACAAAATGAGAACCTCTGGGATCTATTTAGCAAAAGAGAAGAATACAATTTGACCTTTTCTGACCAGTATGATAGGTTTCCTTACTATTTAAGCAGCCAGAGAAATGTTTTTGATCCCAGTGTTTCCAGGTTTCTGGTAGAAAATGGATTGCACCCTGAGTATCCAGAAGGAAAAAAATTCGCGGTTTGCCTTACTCATGATATTGATGTGATGTATCCGGAAAAACTCTACCCGATCATTGGAACTGCCAAAGCCTTTGCTAAAGGGAATTTAACAGATGCTATAAAGACACCTTTTTGCAGAATTAACAAAAAGTGGAACCCCTGCTGGAACATCAGGGAAATAATGGAGCTGGAGGCAAAATATAATGCAAAATCCAGCTTCTACTTTCTGGCCTTGAGACCTGGAGAAAAAGACTTCAATTATGAAATTGAGGATCTTGAAGCTGAATTGAAGTATATATCCTCTCATGGATGGGAAGTCGGGTTGCATGGAGGTCACAAATCTTACAGCAGCTTGGAAGATATAAAGGAAAAAAAGCAGAGACTTGAAAAAGTATTAGGTAAAGAAATTATAGGGTACAGAAATCATTATTTAAGGTTTAAAGTACCGGATACATGGGAATTATTAAGCAAAGCAAACTTTAAGTATGACACAACATTCGGATATCCGGATTGTGCGGGCTTTAGAAATGGTATGTGCCATCCTTTCAGGCCATATAATATAAGCACTGGAAAACAAATAGATATCATTGAGCTTCCTCTCATAGTTATGGACCGGACTTTGCTAAGAAGTTACATGCGACTTGATGTTAAAAAAGCCTGGGAACTCACAAAAAGTCTTGTTGATAAGGTTGAACAGTATAATGGTGTGATCACGGTTCTATGGCACAACAATACATCCATTGAAGGAGAAGGCCTTAAATACTACGAAAAATTCCTCAAATATGTTTCCGGCAAAAAAGCCTGGCTTGCAAGTGGGGAGGAAATATATAACTGGTGGTCTACCAATATTGAACCACGATATTGAAAAAACCCAGGTACGGGATTGGAATCAGTTGAGAATCACAGAGGCGCTAAGATATAATTTCTCTACATAAGTAAGATAACACTAATCAAAATTAACAATAAATAAATTGACAGAACTTCAGCTAACACTAAACAAGTTAACACTAAACAAGTTAACACTAAACAAGTTAACACTATCAAATTAACACTAAACAACTTAAACCAAATATTTTAACAAATCAAAATAATATTAATCGACGCCGAAGGCAGATATGATTAATAACTTTTTTCAATTTTGAAGGGGTTTGAGATAAATAAAGTGTCTACTATTGGTTTTGGAACTCAAATTCTTTAAAAATTAACACTGACGTTGCGTTAAAAATTTTCATTATGACTGGAATCCCGCCAGAACTCATAAAAAGAAAATATGATAGAGTAGTTTTAAGGACAACGGAGGAGAAAAGAAGGAGTCAGGAGAAAATATATGATTCCAGTTGTTAACGCTTATATAGACTAAGGAAACCAACAGATTTATCTCAAGGTGTTTATTTATATGGGGGCTTAGAGGAAAAAAGTCTAATATTCAGCATCAGCTTGAGAATATCATACCCTATAATTTTATTTTCAAAGGTAAAAACAGTTTGAAAATGCAGGACTAAATTGAGTTCAGCTCTAATGGAAACTGCTTTTAAGGTATCGTAAATGGATGAAACAACAGCAGATGCAGCAGAGAAACGGTCTGATAACAGCAAGAAAGAAAGCTTTGTTTCTGATGTGCTAACACTTGCAGGCGGAACAACCTTTGCTCAAATCCTTACAATTTTAGCTGCTCCTGTATTGACTCGCCTCTATGGGCCTGATGATTTTGGAGTTTGGGCTCTGTACCTTTCTATCACCAGCATTATCAGTGTCATTGCCTGTATGAGATACGAATATTCTATAATGCTACCTGAATCGAGTGAAGAGGCTGCAAATCTGTTGGGGCTGAGTTTTTTAGCAGTGCTGTTCATAACCGGTTTAACCTTTCCAGTCATATGGTACTTTAAAGAGCCGATAGTTAACATTTTAAATTCTCAGCAGATAGGAGACCATCTTTGGCTTGTACCTCCTTTTATTTTTGTAAATGGGTTATTTCTTGCACTGAATAGCTGGAATTCAAGAACAAAACTTTTTAAAAGGCTTTCACTTTCAAGAGTCTTCAGTTCGTTCTCGAGTACTGCAACACAGATAGGCCTGGGGTTTACAGAAAAGATTACAGGCGGGTTGATAGTTGGAAGCCTTGCTGGCCAGTCTATTGCAACATTTGTGCTTGGAGGACAGATTTGGAGAGATGATAGGAAACTAATTGTGAAAAGTCTGAGCTGGGAAAAAATCTATGAGGGATTTAAGAAATACCGCAAGTTTTCGTTTGTAGATACATGGGGTGCCCTCATGAACTCAGTCTCCTGGCAGCTTCCTGCTTTTCTTCTTTCGGCTTTCTTCACGCCTGCAGTGGTAGGTTTTTATTCCCTCGGCTTTCGCCTTCTGCAGCTGCCGATGAGCTTCATTGGAGGTTCGATTTCACAGGTATTCTTCCAGAGAGCCTCAAGAGCCCTCACCGAGGGCACTCTTTCTTCCCTTGTTGAGAATGTGTTCAGAATGCTCGTGGTTATAGGTATGTTCCCGATACTTATCTTGACAATTGTCGGCGGGGACGTCTTTACGGTTATTTTCGGAAAAGCCTGGGCAGAAGCAGGCATCTACGCCCAGATTCTTAGTCTGTGGGCTTTTGTATGGTTTATCTCCTCTCCATTAACTGCTATATACGTAGTAGTCGAAAAATATCACTTCGGTTTTCATTATAATTTTTTCAACCTGATAACACGCCTCCTCTCACTTACAATCGGCGGCTTGCTAGGAAATGCACGTATGGCACTGATTCTTTTTTCACTGTCTGGTGTTGCGGTATACGGTTATCTTTGCCTAAAAATGATGTCCTATGCCGGAGTAAAGACTTCGAGAGTCCTGAAAATAGTATTTTCAAATTTTCTTCTCTTCATTCCTGCAGGAACTATCATTATTGCCCTTAAAATTATAGAAATAAACCAGATATTGCTTGTTATCTTTTCCGGTGTAATTGTCTGTTTTTACTATCTGTATATCTTGAAAAGCGATGCCCAGATGAAAAAGATAATTGGAGAATTTAAAAATTGAGGAATTCGTTCAAACAATAATACCTGAAAACTTAAAGTCAGGCTCCAACTAAGGAAAACCCGAGAAAGCCTGTTCAAGTGGACTAAAAGAGAACGGACCTGTTTATTTCGCGCACCGTTAAAAGCGTCTCCATATCTTATTTTTTCATTTCAACAGGTTCTATTGACGATTTTCCCATAGTATGATCTTGAGTAATTGTGTATACGTATATTATGTAGCCTCAGTTTGGGCCACTTCTACCAGGGAATGCATTACAATTCCCTTCACTGTCATATATACCCCGGAAATAGATAGAAAAATCATTACAAGTACATACCAGAAATGAAGACTTTCTATTCCAAGGACAGAGGCTTCAAGAAATTTCAAACCCATGCAAAAACCGCATGTTGCAAGGGCAAAACCTGGCACTGCATAGAAGTATAGCGGCTTATTGGCCTCCATATCCCTGGCTACAGTTCTCAGGATTCCACGAACATACTTGACTGGAGCTTGTACAGGGTCTTCAAAGTTATAATGGGTACCTATTTCGACTTCTGTTATGCGAAGGCTAGATTTGTCCGCATCTGTAAGCATCTCGCTTTCTATTGCTAGGTCCTGGACGTCGAAGTGGACAATATCTTTTTTAGAGGCTGTAAAGGCGCGAAAAGTGACCTGAGAATCTCTAATTTTGTCAGATTTTTTATTGGCGGCGAATCTACCCAGAATCGTTTGCCCAACACGGCGGTAAACAGGAGTGTTCCTGCTCACACTGTTTAGATATCGAGTCCCATTGACCACATCTGCACCTCCTGTTAGTATCGGATCAATGAGCCTGGGGATGTCTTCAGGGTTATGGCGGCCTCTTGAGTCCATTGTCACAATTATATCAGAGCCGAGACGGACTGCAGCTTTAAAACCTGTTTCTAGAGACGCACCTTTGCCCCTATTGGTCTTGTTTATAATTACTTCAGCCCCAGCTTTTTTTGCTATATCTGCTGTTTGATCTGAACTGGCATCATCAACCACAATCACCCTATCAGCATAGAGCCTGGTGAGAAGTATAATGCTTCCTATAGACGTTTCTTCATTATAGGCAGAAAGGACAACTGTGACATTTTTAGAGGCTCTGCTTACAGTACATTTATTTCTTTTATTTATTATAGGCCCTATGCCATTTTCCATAAGTAGCTGATCACTCATTCTTGATAACCCCCTTTGTATAGCTATATATACGTTTAGAGTAAATTTATTTATAAAGATCCTAAAAGTTGTTAAATCTGGGAAGAAATTAGATCTTTTAAACATCATCACAATATTAGTGTTTAAAGTGAACTCTGGGAAAATACATATATAAATTTATTGACAGTTCGACTCTAAAAAAAATAAAATGCAGTGAGCATCAGCATACTGCAACCCTATACCAGTACAAATATAAAATTGGACAATTGAAATATCGACTATTGAAAATCTGTATTAATTGGCAGAGTCTAAAAATATAGATAAATAGATGAAAAAGTAAGCTTGAGAATCAATAGTACGGAAGCTCAGACCTTTAAGATTTCAGTCCCGCAAACTGATGTATCTTCTTGAGAATTTATTTAGAAATACCTTAAGTTTCAAAACTATATTATTCCTGCCCACCACTTGCCGCAATTTTTAATATCAAGAAATAAGAAATAAAGAAAATTGTAAGAGATAAGACAAATTACAAAGTTTGGCTTAGCTGGAGGAGAAGAGAGCTATTAAAAAGTGAAGCAACATCAAAAATATTCTGTGTAAAGTAATTAAGTTGCCCTATTAGAAAAATATCAGCCAGAGAAATTGAGAAAAAATTTCAGGAAAAGAAATAAAAAGGAAGCTACAAATAAAGAAGAAAGTACTTTGTAGTACAATGGCAGAGAATGAGCATGGATCGGAAAAGATGGGCACAAAAATCGGAGAAAAAATCTGAGTATTTTAAATCTGAGTGTTTTAAATCTTGGAAAATTAGATCGAAAGAATAAAATGGATTAGAAAAATATTTACTCGCCTAAATGAAACTGGAAAAAGTATAATTTTTATTATAAGCTGGATGATCTGCATGACTGTAAAAAAACTTCCCTCAGATCTGTTTATTATTATGGGACTCGTGCTCCTAACAGATATCTTCGTGCTCACTCCTGGAATAAATGAAACAATGTTCCGGAATATACTTGGATTGCCTCTTGTGCTATTTCTGCCAGGGTATGCTCTGATTGCAGCTCTTTTTCCTGCAAAATATGATCTTGACGGAATCGAACGGGCCGCTCTTTCTTTCGGACTGAGTATTGCAGTTGTGCCATTAATAGGCCTTGGTCTTAATTACACTCCATGGGGAATCAGGACTCTACCAATTCTCATAAGTCTGTCCGCTTTTACCTTTATTATGTGTGGGCTTGCATACCTTAGAAGGGCAAGTCTCCCAGAAAGCGAGGCTTTTGATATCTCTTTCAAAGCAGCAGCACTTTCGCTCAAAGCTGAGGTCATGGAAACCTCAGAGTCAAGGCTGGATAGAGCTCTCACGGTTTTCCTGATAATTTCCATTCTCCTGTCCATAGCAACTCTAGCTTATGTGGTTGTGAGTCCAAAAGAAGGAGAACATTTCACAGAGTTCTATCTTCTTGGACCTGAAGGAAAAGCAGATAATTATACTACAAATTACACGCTCGGGCAAAGTGGAACCGTGATAGTTGGAGTTGTAAACCATGAATACAGACCTGTAAATTACACAATGGAAGTAACACTTGAAAATAAATCACTGTTCCTTCCGGAAAATGTGAAGCATATCAATCTTGCCCATAATGAGACCTGGAAAGAACCAGTTACTATTATGCCTCCTCTTGAGGGAAAGAATCTGAAGCTTCAGTTCCTGCTCTTTAATGACACTGAGAAAAGTGTGCCTTATAGAGACCTTCATCTATGGGTAAATGTGAGTGCACCAAAACAACTGAAAACTTAAATATCAGGCAGGAAAGACAGTTTAAGAAAGCTCTTAAATTACCAGGCTAGTAGCCTAGTACAGTCTTTAAGCTACATCCCTGCAGTTTAAGAGCTCTCCAGTTAAAGAGTTTGAGATTATAACTCAGTCATCCAGATTGAACCTTTTTCAAGAAGGTTTAGCTTCAATTATATAGAAATCATATATAGTACGCTGAAAAACTCAGCTTGGATCTTTACTCAAGGCAAAAAAATGCCTTGAGTAAATGGGAAAGCTGCTGTTTAACTGACAGTAGCTTTCGTTTTTATATTAGAAAGTAAACCGCTCTTACAATCTATTAAATCAGGGTCTTTAATCCCTTCTGTAGCTCGATCTCTCCGTTCCACCAGCCTGAGATTTTTGAGACATCGGCTTTTGAGTCCCGAACATCACCTGCCCTTGAAGCGGCATGTACAATCCTGCTAGAAGAACCAGTTAACTTAATAATATTTTCTGCAAGTTCCAGAACTGTCACGCTTTTTCCCATAGCTACGTTAAAGACCTGACCATCTCCATGCTCAAGAGCTGCAGCGTTTGCCCTGACTACATCTTTAACATGAACAAAATCTCGGCTCTGAAGTCCATCCCCATAAATAACAAGGTCCTTTCCAAGTTTCGCCCTCTCAAGGAAAATCGGAATAACGGCTGCATATGGGGATTTGGGGTCCTGGCGAGGGCCGAAGACATTGAAATAACGCAGGCAAGTAGTACGAAGCCCATGGTCCTCATAAAACATCCTTGCCAGATATTCTCCATCAAGTTTAGAAATAGCATAAGGAGAAGCCGGTTCAGGATACATATCCTCTCGTTTTGGAAGGACAGGGTTATTTCCATAGATCGCAGCTGAAGACGCTGTCACAAATTTATCGACTTCAGCTTTAACGCAGGCCTGCAGTACATTAAGGGTTCCAAGAGTGTTAATCTGGAAAGCTTCAGAAGGTTTTTCACAGCTTAAAGGTACGGATACAAGGGCAGCTTCATGAAAGACATAATCCATGCCCGAAACCGCTTTTTCGACGGAGGGAAAATCACAGATATCTCCCTTAATGAACTCGATGTTTTTATACTGTGGAATATTTCTGAGAAAACCTGTGGCAAGATTATCAAAAATTCTGACAGTGTGTCCTGCTTCTGCAAAATATTCAGCTATGTGGGAGCCTATGAAACCTGCTCCTCCAGTAACCAGCACTTTCATGCTTGCAGAAAGGGAAAAATACAAAATAAAATTTTCTGTCACGCCCAGAGGTTTATAAGATAAAGTTGAAACGTCCCTGAAGTTTGCAAAATATGGAACAGGCTGGAAAAGGTCTCTTTCAAAAGAGGAAAAACATCCTTCAAAAGAGGGAAAATTTTTCATACAAAAAGACCTTATTAATAAGGGGAGCCTAAAAAATTTGGGAACTGAAGTATTTTTCAGAAAATTGAGCCTGAGAAAGAAGTAAAATTATCCTCGAAACTAGATTTCATAAATAGAGAACAATACCAGCAATTCAAACGGAAAGGCATGTTCTCCCTTGTTTTCCTGCAAGAACCACCTGAAAGGATCATCTGAAAGAACAAAGGGCACTTGGGAATAAAATATGATGAGTTGGATGGTGGGAGGCTTGCATAGGTATAAATTCAAAGAGGACACAGTATGAAATAGTTTTATTAGTGATAAAGATGGCCGGAAATAGACAACTTTCCATGGACCTGCTACTTGTTGTAGGTTTTGTGCTTATTACTAACATCTTTATACTCATACCTGTACTTAGCGACAGTTTCCTGCGCACGTACCTAGGAATTATTCTGGTACTTTTCTTGCCGGGCTATGCGCTCACTGGAGCTCTCTTCCCGGCAAAAAAAGATCTTGACGGAATTGAGAGAGCTGCAATTTCCTTCGGACTGAGTATTTCAATCGCCCCATTACTGGGACTTGGACTGAACTATTCCAACTGGGGAATCAGGGAGGTTCCTCTACTGACAGAGTTTTCAATTTTTACTCTCCTGATGTGTGCAATTGCTCATTACAGAAGAGGACTGCTACCTGAAACCGAAGTCTTTGGAGTTTCATTCAAAAGATGTTACCTTAGCATGAAGGCCAGAATTCTTGAAAAGCCCGAATCGAAAACTGATAAGGTTATTGCGTTTATCCTTGCCCTTTCTATTCTGGCTTCTATGGGGAGCCTTGCCTACATTATAGGAAACCCTAAAGAAGGAGAACACTTTACCGAATTTTATATTCTTGGAAATAACAGTAAGATCGGAAACTATCCTACGGAGTTTGTACAGGGAGAAAAAGGAACAGTCACTGTAGGGATCATAAACCACGAGTACAGGCCAATGGATTATACAATAGACGTAAGGCTCGAAAACAGGTCGCTTCCAGGAAGTAAGAAACAGATAAGCCTTGGGAATAATATGTCCTGGGAACAACCAGTTACTTTTACGCCACCTCTTGAAGGAAAGAATATGAAACTAGAGTTTCTGCTCTTTAATGAAACTGAGAAAACCATACCTTATCGGAACCTGCATCTCTGGATTAATGTTACTGGGGAGGCCTGAAGATGGCAATTTCGGATTTTACATCTTCAGAACTGGAAGGGAGAAAGGTCTCTCTACCGGAGCTCAGGAAAATGCTTAAAATACAAACTGAAGAAAAAAACGGGTTCCTGAAAAAGATAATTTATGCAGGAATCCCTGTAGCTGCGATTACTCTTATCGAATTGTTGATTTTCGGAGGAAGGTTAAGAGAAGCTTCAATAGCTTATATCTTGCTTCTGCTCTCGCTTTCATATTCAATAGCAGTTCTGAAAAAGACTGAGATACGGAAAATCTACCAGGCCCTCTTGCTTCTGACAATTTTCAGATTGGTAAATTTTTCAATGCCAGTTTTTTTTGAGAGAAATCTTTATTCATTCATATTTATCTATGCACCCATGGCAATTCCAATAACTCTTGCTACCGTGCATCAGAAGGTAATATATGAGAGAAAAAAAGATACTCTGAGGAAGATATGGATCTACCTTCCTCTATCTATCCTTGCAGGCCTGGTTTTTGGACAGATAGAATATATAATGATAGGAGCCAGAGAACTTATACCAGATCTCTCATTGACAAACCTGATGATACTCATAATTATAATGGTTTTTATTGTAGGGCTTATAGAAGAACTCATTTTCAGGTCAATTCTCCAGACAAGACTGGAAGAATTCCTGGGACCAGCCTGGGGAATTTTTCTTTCAAGCCTCCTTTTTGGGATAATGCATTCTACTTACGGCACTCCTTACGAAATGGTATATACCTTCCTTTTAGGAGGTTTTTTAGGATACTTATTTTATAGAACCCGCAGTCTTCCCCTTGTAGTAATGATTCATGGCTCAATAAATGTGTTCTTGTTTGGGATAATCCCACATGCAGGATCCATACCTGGATTGATGTAAAGCACTGTAAAAGTTGATTTAAAAAAGTCCGCAAAGTTAGCGCATTCGATCTTAATAGAAGCAATCTTAATAGAAGCAATCTTAATAGAAGCAATCTTAATAGAAGTAATCTTAATAGAAGCAATCTTAATTCTTAATAGAAATGAGGTAGTCCCTCAGTTCTGACTATTTACGCAGCCATTTGCTCACATGGATTACCTTTTTCCTGTTGCAAGATAAGTCATCTGGCAGAGTTGACATGCTGATCGGAATTTTTGAAGGGATCGAGCCTTTATTGCCACTAAATAAAAAGAGTAAGAGACTAAAGAGTAAGAGACCTTCCGCTTTTTCCTGAAAGAAACAGAAATTATAAATATACGTCTTTGAAAAAAGACGACCATTCTTTATGAATGGAATTTGATGCGCTCTGGAGAAAAATTTATGGCCATATATGCAGACCGCTTCTGGGAGATCGATTGTCTGCGAGGACTTGCTGTTCTCTTGATGCTCCTTTATCATTTTCTTTATGACCTGGACTTTTTCGAGCTTGCGGATGTTCAGCTCAGATCCGGCCTTATCTTATATGCAGGCAGATTCTCAGCTTTACTTTTTATCCTGATCTCAGGAGCTGCCCTTTCTATAAGCCATTCAAGAGCCCTTAACAAAGAATCTACCAGGAATATATCAGAAAATTTATCTAAGTACCTGAAAAGAGGAATAAAACTCTACATAATGGGGCTTTTGCTCACAGGTATAACCTGGATCTTTTTACCTGAAGAATATATTGTCTTTGGAATCCTGCATTTTTTAGGGGTTTCGGCAGTACTCGTCTATCCCTTCCTGAGATATGGGAAAGAAAATCTCCTTTTTAGCCTGTTTTTCGGTCTTATAGGGCTTCACCTCAAGAATATGACTTTTGGGTTTTCCAGCCTGCTCTGGCTAGGCTTTACACCCGAAAATTTTAGTACCCTTGACTACTTTCCTTTATTTCCCTGGTTTGGAGTATTACTAGCAGGAGTTTTCCTGGGTAATTTTCTGTACTCAGGCGGAAAAAGGCAGTTTGAGATTCCCTATGCTGGAAAAGATCCCTTTATCAGGCTGTTTTCAAGAACAGGGCAACATTCTCTGCTCATATACTTCATTCATCAACCGCTTTTCCTCGGACTTTTATTCCTAAGCGGACTACTCAATCTGAATATGCTGTAAAATCTAGTGAAAAAATAAGTCTAAAAAAGACCTGAAAAATTATTTTCTCCTAGTTATCTTTACAACTCAAAATTACCAGCAGATCCAAAACCTGCTGGTTTTATAGCTGGTTTTATATTATGTAACATACCTAATGTGTATCTGTTTGCTTACAATGGTATACTGATCAATCTTCGCCTGCTCGCTGAAAAATAATCAGGATATAAAGTATAACCGGGACAAAAGACCAAAGAGAAATCAGACTCATATTTTCAATCCGATAAAGGAGCAGGAAGACAAAATTAAAAACAGAAGATGGAGAAAAGAATGTATCTAGAAATTGCAATGTTTGCTTATCTTGTAGTTCTTTTCCTGACCCTTCGGGATATCCGGATTTTTAAAAGAACAGGTTACCGTTCTTATAGGAAAGGAGCCATGAAGGGACTTGCAGCTTCTTCCGTGGTTTTGATAGGAGCAGCTACTGTCGAAGCAAAACCGGATCTTGGACTGCTTTTCGTATTAATAGGACTCTTTATTAACCGTAAAGGGATAAGAGAACGTGTTTTTACTAACGCAGGAACTCTTGACCGCTTTCTTGGTAAAACAGACTATGTAAAGAGAAGATAAGAGATACAATATACATAAAGGTACAGGATATTTAAGCGTAGGATATATCCAAATACCACATGGAGGCACAGAACATATTTAATGTAGGATATATCCAAACGTCACATAACAAAACTGTACCCAGAATCTAACTATAGCTGCTGCACTGATGCTGCAAAAAGTATATATTTAAAGGAGAATTGTCAGCATCTAATTATATACTCAAGTAATTGAGAAAAGGAATGACAAGCCTCACAGGTTTGACCAGAATGTCGACCCCAAAATTTATAAATCTCAAGTGACCTTATTAGTCGACAAAATCATTATCAATCAAATTATTGTATCCAGTTTTCGCTAAACCTATCAATTCCAGAGAAGAAAAATAGATATCAAACAACTATTTTCTACCTCGGGCTTCACGTTAACCAGAATTCACAGGAAAACATGTGAGATGAACTAGAAGTAGAATTGAATAACTGGACTAAAAGCAGCAAAAACTAAGAGGAGATACGATGGGAAATATAAGACAGACAAACATAAAAAGAATCGCATTCCAACTGATTGAGAACCACGGGGATATCTTTACAAAAGACTTTGAAACTAACAAGTCTCTTGTGACAAAGTATACGACCATTGAAAGCAAAGTTATAAGGAACAGGGTTGCAGGTTACGTTACAAGAAAAGTTGCACGCATGAAAGTATACTGAACAGAAGATTTACTTCTGGACACAGGTGGGGATATCTAAAATGTTTGAAGGAACAATGCCTGCCCTGATAACTCCTTTTACGAAGGATGACAAGATCGACAGGGAAGGCTTACAAAGGAATATTGAATTTGTTGAAGAGGGAGGAGTTTCAGGAATTGTGCCTTGTGGCACTACTGGAGAATCCGCGACTCTTTCCGCAAGTGAGCATGAAGAAGTCATAGATATTGCAGTGGAATGTTCAAAGGTTCCTGTAATTGCAGGAACAGGTTCAAATAATACAGGAGAAGCCCTCCAGTTTACAAAACACGCTGCAGACGCAGGTGTCGATGGTGTACTTCTGATTTCTCCCTACTATAATAAGCCAAATCCTGCAGGCCTGCTTGCGCATTTTAAGAAAATTGCAGAAGCAGTCGATGTTCCTATGATCATGTATAATATCCCTTCCCGTACAGGACAGGATATGCCACTAGAAGTCATTGTCGAACTTGCAAAAGTTGAAAATATCGTGGGAATTAAAGAAGCCAGTGGGAATATCGGTAAAGTTTCCCAGATTCTGGAAAACACTGTAGATGAAGACTTCGTGGTTATTTCAGGTGAGGATAATTTGACTCTTCCGATTCTCTCTGTAGGGGGTCGAGGAGTCATTTCTGTTGCCGCAAATATAGTGCCTGACAGAATGTCCAGAATGGTAAATGCAGCTCTTGCCGGAGACTACGAAACTGCAAGGAAGATTCATTTTGAAATTGCCCCTCTGATTCGCTCCCTTTTCCTGGAAACGAACCCTATACCGGTTAAAAAGGCTGCGGAACTTGCAGGCCTGGCAAGTGGGAACCTAAGGCTTCCACTCGCGCCCCTTAGTGAGACAAATACTCAGAAGGTTGCAGATGAACTCAGAAAATTAGGGGTTATAGAATGATTAACGTAGCAGTACTCGGAGCCTGCGGCAGGATGGGCTCTTTAATTGTGGAGAATGTTATCAACTCTATGGATATGCAGCTTGTTGCTGCTTTTGACATCAACTATTTCGGAAGGGACGCAGGAGAATTTGCCCACGTAGGGAACCTTGGAGTCCAGATCTCGGATGTAAAAGACCTTGAAACTGTTCTGAAAGAAAGCAAGGCTGATGTCCTTATCGACTTCACTATAGCCGGCGCAACCGTAGTCAACGCTCCAATAGCAGCCAGAGCCGGAGTAAACCTCATAATAGGAACTACAGGACTGACTCCGGAGCAGCGAGCAGTAATTGACGAGGCTATTCAGGAGGGGCATGTAAGTGCCGTCATTTCCCCTAACTACTCAGTAGGCGTTAACGTCTTTTTCAAGATTATCAGGGAAGCTGCAAAATATCTTGCAGATTATGATATCGAGATTATTGAAGCTCACCACAACCAGAAAAAAGATGCCCCAAGCGGAACCGCCCTTAGAGCAGCCGACATTATTAGTGAGGCTGTCGGCGGGAAGGAATATGTCTATGGTAGGGAAGGTATTGCCCCACGCGGAAAAGAAATTGGAATTCATGGAGTCCGCGCGGGAGATATCACAGGTGACCATATTGTCCTTTTTGCAGGGAATTCTGAAAGAATTGAGATCAAGCACATGGCTCACTCCCGCCAGATCTTTGCCAAAGGTGCAGTCCGTGCAGCCGAATGGGTCTGCAAGCAAAAACCAGGAATTTATTCCATGGACGATGTGCTTGGTTTATAAGAACATCTTTAATCAGTAATTTAAAAGAAATTTTGAACAACTAGTTGGGTCCTGAGTTTCCTTATCAGGCCTACTCTTTTTTAACTTAGAAAAGAGCTATTTACTCTCTTTTTTCTAATCTTTTTAACTTAATCCAGGCAGGTTTACTTTTCAGGAGATTAATATTAACCAGTTCACCGGAAAGTTATATATAGTATTATCTAGGAAATAGGATACTGCTTGCTTGTAAGTATATAGCCCTGAAATCTCAAAATATCATCCCACAACAATAGGGATACTTGCTTGCAAGCAATATTTCATAAAAACTATTCTAAGAAAAACTACAAGCTTGGACAAAGAAACTCAAGACCAAAAGAAAAAGCATGAATTATAACAAACTAGTGTCTTGAAAATTTAGTTATTGGTCACATGTTAACTCTGAATCGCTATATGTTGATAAGAAGCTATCAAAGATTATGCTAAATAATTAAATTGCCATGACACTA
>Ga0183101_1000446_pt4 | contig 29454 bp, 25 predicted proteins | sample Biomet3_FD_127790 | JGI IMG/M metagenome (GOLD analysis project Ga0183101, IMG submission 127790) | Microbial communities from bioreactor (seeded with sewage sludge) at LBNL, California, USA - Biofuel metagenome 3 | ecosystem: Engineered > Bioreactor > Anaerobic > Unclassified ...
CAGATAAGTAAGAATCAGATAAGTAAGAATCAGATAAGTAAGAATCAGATAAGTAAGAATCAGATAAGTAAGAATCAGATAAGTAAGAATCAGATAAGTAAGAATCAGATAAGTAAGAATCAGATCAGCAGGTAAAGATTAGGTTTTTTTAAGTTATTCTGGAATCTTATTCGTTTTTTGGTTCATAAACTGTTTTTGTCTTCCCGCAGCGCGTACATACGAAATACTTTTCTCTCACATTTGAAGCATAAATATTCAAGCCGCCGCTTCTTTTCCATTTATGCAGACCTATAAGGCATAAAATGTTTTTTCTTTTAGACTTTCCGGAAACCTGATATGGAGCTCTGGAGCTCAATAGTTTCACTCCTGCATGATCTTGGAATTAAAAATGAATAGGGTATATAAATAAGATAAAAATGGATCTCATCTGATATAGGGATTTTTATCTCTCTGTGCTAATGAAACCTTCCACAATAATAAACCGGTATCGCTTTTATTGCTCAGAGATAAAATGAATAATCCTAAAAGCGTTCTTATTTCAGTCTTGTTCTGGATAGAAAGGAACCCAATATTATTTGATTTGCCTTTACTGTTGTATCAATTTACAGTTGTTGGATAAAGACATGACAATTTTATCCCTACATCTACTGTTGTAAATTGCCATTTGACCTTTGCACTTCTGTTGTGCCTGAACTTTTGCCATGCTTACACTTCTTTCTCAACAGCTTCGAGAATTAAAAAAAGCTGCTTTTAAATAAGTGATTACCAATTGATGCAAGTGATTACCAATTGATGCGAAAATAAAAATTGATACGAAAATAAAAGTAGAGTCACCAGTCCAGGGAGCAATAAATTGGAAATCTACACTTCACGCTTTGAACAGATGACTATAATACCATTTCTGTTACTGCACTCAAACTGAATAATTGTTTTTAGGTTACTTCTTTGCTGAATCAGTAACAGACCTTCATGAAGAAGCAAACCTTTTCATAGTACCAGCAAACCCTCGAATAGTAATAGCTGATGACCATATTCATTCCCTCCTCTCTTTTTTATAGATATATTTATTTTTCTTAATTCGTTGGCTATTTTTGTAAATCTTTGAGAAATAATCGTGTTTTTCGATTTTATATATGGATATTTTTCAGGAGCTGTTTTATTATAATACTCCTAACAATTAAATTTCATAATCTCCTTTGAGCCTATCTTAATTTTAAGATTGACATATCTAAATTTTAATTGCTAGTGAGTATATTAAACATATAGTTTTAGTTTATATAAAGCATATAGAATAAATTTTACTTATAATTAAATAGTCCTAGAAAATCTGGGCAAATTTCACGGGAAAACATGGGCAGACCTATTTATTCAATTTATACTGTGGGCTTTTTTTTAAAATATCAATAAAAAAGATTTTAAATATTCTTTTTTTCATTTAAGAGAAAAATAGTACCTATTATGAAAATATAGGTATAATTATTTGATTAAATGTTATTATAATCCTCAATAAAAGTTAATTTACTGAATTAAATAGAAAAATCACTTTAAATCCAAACCATAATACTTCTCATTTTTAATTTAAATGAATATTTTTTTTCTAGAAATATAAAAGCTGGATTTATTCAAAAGATGCATATTTGGAAATTTATTGACTTTCTGCACCTTAACCATCCTTAAGAAGAATTTTTTGCTTTAAAGTCCCAACATTCAAATTTATTATCTCGTTCACTTCAACTTCTTTTTCTTAACCAGGTTCACTCTCGAATCCTAAAAATCAAATTCAGTAAGTTTAACAGTTTTTGCCGGGAACTCCTTTGCAATAAAAACGAATCGGTCTCCCTGAAGGAAGCCTCCAAAATTGTATACCTTACCTAAAGGCTTTATTCAGGTAGTCGCGATAAAGCGATTGAAGCGGGGTACATATTTTTCTAACTTATAAATATTATCCTAACGGCACGGGTTAGAACTGTTGAACCATGCTCACAGGCAAGTATCTCTTTTTCGATGTTATCCTCAGAATTGCCATCAAGGTCGGTACAAATGACATCGGCACAAATGACATCGGCATAATACCATACCATGAGTACAGCAGCGGCTCCATCGGCTGCAATTCCTGCAAAATCCAAAAATTGACTTCTGAATAATCATTCATGAGTCTTGGAGCGTTTCCGCAGACAAGGGCAGGTTTTCCGGAAATTATTGCTTTAAGTTCAGATAGGCTAATCGTGTTTTCGTCTGTCAGTATGCGGGAAAGGAAAAGAGCAGCATTTTCATCACCTGTTTGGTCGAACCCGAAATCTTCAAGGATTCGTTAGTAAATGAATTTCCTGCCAGTAAAATCCATATGGATCAGTTACCTACCCAGGTTGCCTTCCTCAGTCACATAGTTGAATTTTGACAAGTACAAAAACACGTTTACAGTCAGAATTACCAGAATCCAGCCTATAACCTAGATTCGGCAGGTCGACATAAGGAATTTGAATATTTTTCTTGATATTGTTTTTGAATATTTGACAAATATACATTAAATTTAAAGCTGGTTAACGTGGGTCTTAACTTCCACGACACATATAAACACTGAACCATTTTTTCATTAAAGTTTAGTATGAGAAATTATGTTTGGATCATATGTAAACCTCACAACTGCACACAATAAGGGATCATCATTTCAAAATCGCCATCATCAAAAGTGAGCAAAAATGAAATGTCGACCTGCCGAATATAAGGTAAACTATCTCTCAGATAACATCATGTCCAACCAGAGATTTTTTCATAATATCCAACCAGAGATTTTTTTTCATTGTGTCCAACCAAAGGTTTTGTCCAACCAAAGGTTTCTTTCATTATGTCCAACCAGAGACTGCTTTTTTACATTTCATCCTCACGTTTCAGAAAACAATATACTCACCAGATAAAAAAATGTATATATTATGAACAATGCAATAAATTAACAGAATTTACTATATTTTTTGTCGAAGATCTCAAAATTAAGAAGAATTTGTTACTTTTGGCTGTAAAGACTGCGTTGAGTTGAAAAATAAAAACTATGCTGTGAATTTTAAAATTTGGAGGAACAGATAGATGGTCCCTGACTACAGATACAAACCCTGGGTCTATTTTGCTGCGACTTTTATCGTAACTTATGCTCTCTGGTTTGCAGGAGCATATCTAAGTTTTCAGGATGAAAAAAATGGACTTTATATGTTATTTATGTTTCTTGGATTGATAGTGCCTTTTCTAATCTCGTTTTTTATGATTTTTACGTCAAAAAATTCGGATTTAAAACAGGGTTTTATTAACAGGCTTATCAACCTCAGGCTAATAAAGCCAGGAATGCTTCCGCTATTTTTCTTGATAATGCCTATAGCTGTTATCGTATCTATCTTCATTTCGCTTCCGTTTGGAGGATCAGTTTCGCAGTTTCAACTTGCTGATGGTTTCTCTTTCTCGACAGGGTCTGTACCTACGTTGGTTTTTCTTATGCTTGCTGCATGTTTTGAAGAGCTCGGATGGAGGGGATATGCATTTGACAGTTTGCAGAGCCGGCACACCTACTTCATGGCATCAATAATTTTCAGTATATTATGGTCGCTCTGGCACTTTCCTCTGATATTTGTCAACCACTTCTATCAGTATGAAATTTATCATGAAAACATATGGTATGCGGTGAACTTTTTTGTCGGCATTATTCCTATGGGAGTATTAGTCAGCTGGATATGCATTAAAAATGGGAAAAGTATTCCTGCGGCGATTCTCTTTCACTTTATTGTAAATATCTGCCAGGAGGCACTGAATGTGACTCAGACGACCAAGTGCATTGAGACTCTGGTTATTACTGTAGTTGTCGCTATTATTATTGTATTAGACAAAGAGATGTTTTTTTCAAAAGTAAGTCCTGTTCCTGAGACCCAAAATCTCGCTCATGAGACTCAAAATCCTGCTCCTGAGGCTCACTAAATGACAGACGAATCCGAAAAAATGACGGTTGAACAAAAAAATCTTTATTCCAGATTCCTTTTTATCTGGTTTGGACAATTTATCTCAGTAATAGGCACTGGGCTTACTGTTTTCTCCTTAGGGGTATACGTATATCAGCAAACAAATACTGCTTCTAGCTATGTTTTTATACTAATGTGTGTCTTTTTACCGCCCTTTCTGCTAAAGCCCTATGGGGGGATACTGGCAGACCGTTACGACAGACGTTTAATGATGATCTTAGGAGACTTAGGAGCAACCCTTGGGCTTCTTTTCATATTTTTTATGATGCTAAAAGGAAACATTCAACTCTGGCAAATTTACCTTGGAATTGCAACGAGTTCTGTTTTTTCGGCTTTTCAGGAACCAGCCTATAAAGCTTTAATTACTGACCTCTTACCTGAAGCTCAATATGCCAGAGCAAGTGGGCTGGTGCAGCTAGCAAGTTCTGCTCAATATTTAATTTCTCCTTTTTTAGCCGGAATTTTGTTAACAATACTTGATATTAAATTTATATTTCTAATCGATACCGTCACTTTCTTAATTTCCAGTTCTATTGTCCTCTGGATACGAAATATTTCAGGCAAGGTAAAAATAGACAAACATGAACAAAAAGTCATAGCAGACCTTAAAGAGGGAATGAAAGAGTTCTCTAAAAATAGAGGCATAGTTAATCTGGTTATTGTTACCATGATCACACTGTTTTTTGTAGGATTGCTTCAGTCTCTTTTTATTCCGCTGCTGCTGGGCTTAACAACAGTAAAAACAGTGGGGATTTCTCAATCAATATGCGCTTCAGGCATACTAATCGGAAGCCTGTTTATTGGAGTATTTGGCAGCAAGAACAGGTATGTAAAAACATTATCTATCTCTTTGTTTCTATCAGGTATATTCTTTGCAAATCTAGGACTTTCAAAGAATATAATATTTGTTACTCTAGCAGGATTCATGTTTTTTGCCACTTTGCCTTTTATTAACACCTCTATTGAGGTCTTAATTAGAAAAAATATTGACAACCAAAAACAGGGGCGTGTATGGTCTCTCATTTCCATGATTACTTATCTTGGCTCCATAATGGCTTTTGCAGTTGCAGGTTTCTTAGCAGATAAAATTTTCAATCCCCTTTTAGAGGTGGATGGTCTACTGGCTGAAACGGCAGGTCTTATTGCCGGAACCGGAGAAAATAGGGGGATTGCCTTTATGTTTATAATCTCCGGATTAATGATCTCTATGATTGCTTTATTGATCTGGCAAAACGAGAAAATAAAAAGATTAGAATATGTTGAAAGTCCGGATTCGGGCATAGACCTATCCTTTCAGCCTGGCTGATAAATTAACAGGAATTCACTTGTTTCTCAAGAAAAAAAGTTATGAGACATGCTTCCTGACTCAATGAAAATTTTCCTGTCCATAGGAACCATTTCACTCAACCTTCAATAATTACCTCCCTTCAATAATTACCTCCTGCCTGTTTATGCGGCGGACTTGCAAGAATGATCCAGTATAGGGCAGATAATGTTATAATGACCCAAAAAACCTTTAATTTTTTTCTTTTAGGTGGGTTAATGACGGAAACCATCACAAATGGTAGAAATTTTATTAAAAGTACCCGCATGATTTTTAATAAATACAAAATCTGTAAATTTTACTGCGGAAAGTGCATTACAGGTCTCAGTTACCAAACTATCAAATTACCTTATTCAGCATTCCAGTAATAAGCTGTAAGTCAATTCCTGTTCCACTGATTAGTAAGCGTTCTTTTTTATTGCCAAGTAACTTCTGTGTCCAGTCAACGAAGCCACCATCTACAAGTTCTATGCCTTCAACAATAATCTTGAAATTAATACCCTGATAATAACTATTATCAGTTTCTTCTACATTCATTATAAAATCAGTATATGGATATATCTCACGAAGATGGCAATGAATTCTATCAATAAATCCAATTTTATCAGTATACCCATTTCTTACGTTCAGAGTTACTGTGAGTTTATGCTCTAATTTCGGCTCTTCGTCATTCTCTATGGATAATACTATTTTCAATTCAAGACCGCGCTGGATTTTATGAGAATATTATGAAGATATCCACACGAGACAATGAAGAATCCTAATTTCTCTTCAAAATAGTTTATATAAAACAGAACCTTTATTAGAAACATTTATAATATACTTCATTAAACAGATTTTAAGGTAAAACACAATATCAGACTGAATTTGAGTTCGAAACTAGAGGTACAATTATGGAAAATCGTTCATATTATGTATTTTTTTTAATTGTTTCTCTTTCTCTACTGGCATTCTTGACTAATTCATCTATAGCATTATCTAGTCCATCAAACCATTTTGTAAAACTTGCAAACAATTCCTCTCAGGAAAACAATGGATTTTCAAACAATACTGATATACCAGAAGTAGTATCTTCCCATCCATGCGTTATAAATTATACATACAAAGATTTATGTAATAACTCCGATACGATTGTTATAGGAACTGTTAAAAGAATACAATCCAAATGGAACACTATCGATGGAAAACAACCAAATGATACAACTACAAGCTTCATCTATACTGATAATATTATAAACGTTGAAAAATACCTTAAAAATCCATTAACTTCGAAAGAGATCCTTGTAAGAACAATTGGTGGAACAGTTGAAAATATTTCACGCACCGATGATTTAGAAGCTAACTTTAAAGTTGGTGAAAAGGTTTTGCTCTTTTTATACAAAGATGATTTCTCCAACGACGTGAGTTCCGAACCTTCTTTCTCGGTTACAGATTTTTACAAAGGTAAGTTCACATTAACTGATGATGGAAAAGCAACAGTACTGTTGGATAATACTACTACTACTTTGGCAGAATTGTTGAGTGTAATTAATCAGACTGAGAATATAACAAACTATTCAGTAACAGCAAAGAATGAAGTAACACTGGGCAAGCAAGAAGGAAATCTAAATTCTACTCCAAAGTCAAAAAATGCTCCTTTTCTAAGACCGATGTGGGTGCTTGCAGTAATGTTGGTTGTAGTTGTTATATTAAGAAAAAACAATTAATTGTTGGCATGTTCGCTATTCGATATCATAATGGATTGTGTTGCAAAATTTTTTCTCGTACTTTGAGGCTATAATTGTATCTTTATGCACTATTTTTCTAGGTGACAAGAATGATTTAACTTTCCTAATTGTGAAAGTTCTCAGTGATTTTATAAAAAAGCCAGATTTTTTGCAACGGAACCGAAATTTGAAATTCAGAGAAGCAATTTTAAGTTTTGGAATGAGCTCTGATACTAAAATCCATAGAACACCGATAATGGAGCATCTCCAAACTGCCTTTTTATACTCTTATGGATTTATGTAAGGTTATCGTAAAACAAAAGTTTTTGTGGTCGCAAAATCGGAGGATGGATAGATGATTGCTGAGATCTATGAAGTTGTATTAAGTGATTTTGATGAGATTATCGAGCTTCTTAAGCAGCTTTGGCCCGACAAAACATTGGACTGCGATGCATTAATGAAAATCATTTCCAATGGCATTGAATCTAAGGATGGTATCTATTTATGTGCTAAAGTTAATGATAAGGTAGTCGGGTTCTGTTCTTTGATAGTTAGAGAGAGTCTCTGGCAGGAAGATCTAATAGGACATATAAATGAATTGATAATCGACAAATCATTTAGACGCATGAATCTTGGCACTGAGTTATTAGACACTGCTATTGCTGCCGCAAAGAAAAAAGGATGCAAACTAATCGAACTCGATTCGGCATTTCACCGTGAAGATGCACATAAATTCTATGAAAATATCGGCTTCACAAAGAGGGCATATCTTTTTTCAAAAGAAATATAACCCCAGAGTCTCCTGGTATGACACTAAAGAGCACAAAGATAAACGTGCAAAAAACTACTGAAAAAAAGAAAAAAGGAAAGTAGATGCGGTGCACATTTTCTCAGTGCTTTTCGCATCTTTTATGGTTGTAAAGGTTTTTTGGTTTTAGATAAAGCAGTTTGATCAAATTCTCCTATTTATCGACTTTTACTCTTTCTTCTTTCCTTCAATGTAAATTGCAGGCCTCAGGGGTTCGGCAAACCTTGACTTCTTTTCAGGGTCAAAGGCAGGAGAGTCGGCACTGTGGACTTCAACAGGGCAGCCAATCTCTTTTTCCAGGAACGAAATTGACTCTTTCAGGAGGGCCTGTTCATCAATATCAGGGCCTGTAAGGATTTCATACCTGTCTGAGCCTCCGCTTTTGAACTCTGGAACGATTTTCTGTACGAACTTCGGGATCTCCTTGCCGAAACGTTTGAAGTCAGGGTTTGACATTAGCTTTTTAATAAGAGTTCCTACTTCAAGCGAGCATTCAAGCTGCATCTCGCAGGCGCACCTGATCGCTTCGGCTTTCCAGGCAGGGGCCGTATAGAGGTGAACCTTCTGCGGGGTCATCTTTGTTACCCTTATAATCTCCTCAACGTCTTCCAGGGTTCCCTTTATCATTTCTTCGGCAAGCTCCGCACCATCATCTATCAGGTCTTCGTTATAGAGCGGGTATTGGGCAAGGGAAACCGGGTCCTTATGTCCCATTGCTTCCCAGATTTCCTCACAGAGATGCGGAGTAAAAGGAGACATAAGCCTGACCCAGTTATCCAGCACATAGTAGAGCAGGGTCTCTCCTCCCCTTCTTTGGTACCACTTGACATCGTTTTGCAGCAGGAAGAAAGAGTTCTGGATTGCTTCCCTTGTCTGGATAGAGTAAAGGGCTGCATTTGTATCCCGGATATAGTTCTGTATCCTCGAGAGTATCCAGCGGTCGATCTGCTTTAGCTCGGTGCTCAGATCTGCACGTTTTCCGCTCTCTATAACACCCTTTGCAAAAGAATAGAACCTGTCCACCTGCCTTCTGGCAGACTCGATTCCTGTCCTCTGCCAATCTGCATCCTGCGTCTGTTCGGCTGTGGAAAGGATATACATTCTTGTTATGTCCGCTCCGTAAGTGCTGACTGCACTTTCCATTGTCAGGATCGGGCCTTTGGACTTGCTCATTTTCTGCCCCTCAAGGGAGACAAAGCCGTTTACTGCAAGAGCTTTAGGCCACTTTTCCTCTTCAAAGAGGGCTACGTGGTGGAATAGGAAAAAGAGCAGGTGGTTCGGGACAAGGTCTTTGCCTGATGAGCGCAGGTCAACCGGATACCAGTAGTTGAAATGCCTGCGGATCTCTTCAAGAAGCTCAGGACTGAGGCCAGTATCCGCACTGGCTGCTGCCAGATCGCCCTTTCCAAGCAGGACGTAGTCGAAGAATGACAGAGTAAGGTTTTCTATCTTCAGTTCTCCACTTTCGATAAACCTGACAATGATATAATAACTCATGTAAATTGTCGAATCTCCAAGAGATTCAATCAGCCATTCCTTATCAAAGGGAAGGTGAGTTCCAAGCCCTTTCCTGCGGGCGCAGGCTTTATCCTTAAGCCAGTCAATCTTGTTTTCAAACTCGACCCTGTACTCTTCGGGAATAATTCGCATCTGGTCGAGGCACTTATATACCTTTGCTTTCCATTCGGGATTTGAATAATTAAGGAACCACTGGCCTTTGACCATATTTACTACACAGGGAGTGCCGCAGCGGCAGACAACAGGTTCACTGAATTCGTAAAAGGTCTCCCCGTCATTTGAGCTGATTAAGTCCTTTGTAAGGATGTCCTTGATTTTGGAGACAGCCTGTCCTTCGTATTTTCCTGTTATCTCCTTAAGAACTCCCCCATGGAATTCCCTTCTGTATATGATCTTTGTAGCTTCCTCGGCTTTCGGGTCTTTCTGGCTTGTAATTCCCATGCTTTCAACGATTTCCTTTGCAGGGAATTCTCCGAATTCAGGCACTTTGATAAGGGAAATCAGTTTGATTTTCCTGAGGTCTTCGGTTATCCCGTACTCACTAAGGTCAACATCATAAAGGTCGCGAAGGGCCAGGTAGTCAAAAGGTGCATGGGCAGGCACGCTCATTACTATTCCGCTTCCGTTTTCAGGCCTGACAAAGGATGCAGGAAGAGAAATTACTTCGTCATCTGTAACCGGGTTTGTGAGTTTTATTCCTATTATGGATTTTGCAGGCACGTCTTCAATATACTCAACTGTCCGGTCTGTAAAAGTCAGTTTTCTGAAAGCTTCTTTGCTGACAACCCAGAACTCCTCGTTTCCGTCCAGTGTGACCTTTGCTTTTACATAAGTTACATCAGGGTTGACCCACAGGTTAGTTACTCCATACGTTGTTTCCGGCCTGAGGGTTGCACAGGGCAGGACCAGGTCTTTATACCGGAACTTGATCAGCGTATATTCAACAATAGTAGCTTCTTCCCCATACAGGATATCATGATCCTCTACAGGGTTATTATCGTTCGGGCACCATTTTACCGGATGGGAGCCTTTTACGATCAGGCCCTTCTCTCCAAGCCGGATATACTGCCACTCAATGAACTTTTTATATGTCGGGTCAGTCGTCGTAAACTTACGTCTCCAGTCAATGGAGTACCCGATATTACGCATAGCTTTCTCGGATTCGCGCTTGAAATAATCAACAATTTTTTCAGGGGTATCGAGCGTCGGCAGGATGTCTCCGGGAATCCCATGAAGGCGCTCATAAACGTCCATGGTCTGAGGGTCCCGATTTGCAATCAGTTCGGCAAGACCCACAATGGGTGTACCTGTCACGTGAAAGCCCATAGGGTAAAGCACGTTATACCCAAGCATCCGTTTGTGCCTTGCAACAACATCCCCTATGGTAAAAGTCCTGGTATGCCCTGCATGCAGGTTCCCGTTCAGGTAGGGGTAAGGGATGGTTATAAAAAATTTTTCTCGCTTATCGGGCTCGGCCTGGAAAATCTGGCTCTCATTCCACTTTTTTTGCCATTTCTTTTCGATCTCGTGAGGCTTATAATCCTGCTCCATTCGTGTTCACGCCCATCGATTATTTTTATATTGAAAAAATTTGATCCGATTAAATTTGATATTACCAAAAGAATTTGATAAACCGTCTGAATTTGATATTACCAAAAGAATTTGATAAACCGTCTGAATCTGAATAACAGTCTGAATCAAAATAACAGTAAGAGGTTTCTGGAAGTTATAACCTCTCCCAGTAAACCATGAAGGATTGAAGGAGCCGGATTCCGGTCAGGTCAATCTTTCTACTATCATCTTCTACGATTATTTTTTCCACTATTATTCCTAATGTTAGCGGTTTTCAGATCTTATTCTGTCTTCCCAAAGATAGCTTCCCGGATGGCATCTATACTGGCATCCACAACAATAGGCTCTTCGCAGACGTCAATTACAGTCTGCGGGTCTTTAAGCAGGTGTCCTGTAGTAATACAGACAACGGTCTCGTCTCTGCTTATAACACCCATATCAACAAGTTTCTTAAGCCCTGCAACCGAAGTTGCACTTGCAGGTTCGACACCTATGCCTTCAAGCCTTGCAAGGTCTTTCTGGGCTGCAAGGATTTCTTCGTCAGTAACGGATTCTGCAGTCCCACCGGATTCCCGAATGGCAGCAAGGGCCTTTTTCGCATTAACAGGGTTTCCGATCCTGATTGCTGTTGCAACGGTTTCGGGGTTTTCCTCTGGAGTTATTTCAGGAGCTCCACTCTTTATGGCATTTACAATTGGGCAGGAGCCTGCGGCCTGAATCCCGGTCATCTTCGGGAGCGAATCCGTTATTCCAAGCTTCTTAAACTCCCTGAAGCCCTTCCAAATAGCTGTAATATTTCCTGCATTTCCTACGGGCAGGACAACTCTATCAGGTACTTTGAAACCGAGCTGGTCTGCAATCTCAAAACCGATAGTTTTCTGGCCTTCCAGCCTGTAGGGGTTGATCGAGTTTAAGAGATAAATTTTCTCCTGGGAACAGAGGGTACGCACAAGGGCAAGAGCGTCATCAAAATTTCCGCGGACGCTGAGGACTTTTGCTCCATGCATAAGGGCCTGGGCTACCTTTCCAAGAGCAACTTTTCCTGCAGGCAAAAGCACGATTACAGGAATCCCGGCTTTTGCTCCATAGATTGCAAGGGCTGCCGAGGTATTTCCAGTAGATGCGCAGGCAACGGTATTCATGCCAAGTTCAAGCGCTTTTGTAACCCCTACAGTCATCCCTCTGTCCTTAAAAGAGCCTGTAGGGTTCATGCCTTCGTGCTTCACATAAAGTTCTTTAATTCCGATTTTTTCAGCCAGACGCTCGCATTTGTAAAGGGGAGTTCCACCTTCCCTGATAGTTACAGGCTCTCTTTCAATAGGAAGAAGTTTTGCGTACTTCCAGACCGAAGGGCATTCGGTCTTCAGTTTTTCCATGTCAATTTTTATTGAGGAATAATCATAAATTACATCAAGCAGCCCATCACATTTTCTGCATGTATAGATTACTTCGTCTTTGGAATACTCTGCACCGCATTCGATACATTTGAGATGATACATTAAATTGCTCCTGTTTCTGATAATTTTTCCTGTGTATGATAATTTTGAATAGTTCAGATTTCGGGTTTTTATGTGCGCCCGTTTCAGGTCAGTACAACCTGAGATTTAAGTCAATATAACCTGAAATTTAAGTCAATATAACCTGAAATTTAAGTAAATATAACCTGAGATTTAATTCAGTATTATCTGGATTTCGGATTAGTATAATATTAGAGTTTAATAATATTTTGTATCCTTAATACTCTACTTGCTTTTAAATTATACTGTTTCGAGCATTATTTGCTCTTATAAACAAACAGCTTTAAGGACCGAAAATCAAACTTAACATGGGTTATGAATTTGATGGTCAGAAAATGTATGTTCAAGCTCACTTTTTCTCAATTGTTCCTTCTGCATATAGCGAATCTAAATAAAAAATCAAAGCAAAACGACTGTCAACATTATTATTATTATATTAATGTAACCCAAAAAATTAAAAAGCAGGTCAAAACCCATCTATAATTTCCCGGAGAAATTAAATATTTTTCTTTAGTCAAAATGATACTCTTTTACTTCTTTACTCAGGAAATATCCAAGAATTGTCCTGATCAGTACAATCGTACCCAGTACTGTGAGATCCTGTATATCCGGGTTTCTCAGGGTTCCAAGAATCGCAACTACAATATAAAACTCAAGTCCAAAGAGTATTCTATTCGTAAGTTCCTTTCTTATTTTTTCGAGGTTCTGAGACTTTTTTAATGCCTCTGTGGAAAAAATCTGAATTATTGCCCTTAATCCTCCATAAATAATAATAGTTGTCCCTATTGCCTCGAAAATCCATTCGAAATAGAGCAGAAGTTTATCAAACAATTCAGATAAAAACCTTTTATCACTCCCCAGGAAATATATACTGGAATTAGCTTACTGGAATTAGCTTACTGGAATTAGCTTACTGGAATTAGCTTACTGGAATTAGCTTACTGGAATTAGCTTACTGGAATTAGCTTACTGAAATTCGCGTAAACTTTTAGTCAGAACTTTCAGTCAAACTGATATTCTTTAACTTCTTTACTCAGGAAGTAGCCAAGAACTGTCCTGATTACTACAATAGTTCCAACAAGTAGCAGGTCATCTACTGTAGGATTTCTTACCGTTACGATTATATCGCCAACTATCAACAGTTCAAGAGTGAAGAGTATTTTATTTGTAAACTCTTTCCTTATTTGTTCATATCTGTAGGGTCTTTTGAAGGCTTCTATAAGCAGGATTTTAGTTGCAGCCTTTAACCCTGCATATATTACAAGAAGTGCACTCACAAACTCGAAGAATCTAAAAAAAATCTCAAGGATCACATTTGTGAGTTCCAGTACCATTCTTACCCTTCCAAAAGTATTCTGCTTCAAAATAGACCTCGATCTCAAAACGATCTCAAAACTTAGAGTTTTAATGTAGCACAGAAAAAGTTTTGAGAATTTCATCAAGGAATTTTTATTTTACTAATTATATATTCTTTGCTTAATATATTTTATCCCAAAGACATCTCTTTTATCTCGAAGATATCTTGCTCAAAAAAAGTTTTATTTCAGTAAAGTATCCTGTTCCTTGTGAGGGAAGTCAGCGCAACTTTAATTTCTCGGCCTTTCACAATCCAAATAATCCTACTTATCCTTGAGGGAGGATAATCTCATTTCTGGATAAAGTTTCAAAAGTATATAAGTTTCAAAAGTAGATCATAGACTCGTAGTAATATATTCAGATAACGCAGGAAATCTTCAGTTTAAAATAAAAAGAGAATGTGAGTTATACCCCACGATTAAACATTTTGTATTCTCAACAATTTGTAGTTTAAGAACTCTCGCTTCCGATCTTGCTATTTGTTTCATTAAGAGCTTCACGCATGATACTTGCAAGTTCTGTGGCATCTCCTGTGGCCCAGCAATGTACGTAGAATAGCCGTGGCTGCTCGGTTATCATGTGGCTGTGAAGAGCTGTAACTTCAATTCCATTTGCTGTCAATGTGCGTACCACAGGCTCAACTTCATTTTCTTCCAGTGCAAATTCGCCGATAACTGCCGCGTTACCCTTGCCAAGAGGCTGGAAACTTATCGGAGTTGATACATCCATAACTGGAGACAACGTATAGCCATTCATCTGTATTTTATCAGCTCTGGGTATCTCGTAGTTATAATCTCCTCCTTCGGCCGAGCCTTTATCTCCAATAATCCGATCAAGTTCGGTGGTATTAATTCCCTTACTCTGGAACTTCTCACTTTCACTGGCAGATGAACCCCTGTTAACATAATCTGTGATATTGCGTATCTTCTTAGCCATATCTGCAGGATCACCATAACCGTATATGTGTATCCACATTATATGCGGTGATGTGCGGAGCAGATGGTTATGTATCGCAGTCACTTGCAATCCTGACTGAAGAACCATATCGGATACATTTTTCACTTCCTCTTCCGTAACTCCGATTTCACCGACCATCATTGCCTTATCTCCAGCTCTCATGAAATCGAATTCATGGGAGCGTTCAGAGGCCGGATTCAGTTTTATGCCATCAAGTGTTACATTCAAAGTCATTGGTATTGCAAACGTTATGGCACCATCCGGGCTGACATTGCCCTTTTCACCCATAGCTTTTTCCACAGGCTTCCAATCCTCTAAAGTGCTGGCATTCTCACTATCATAAGTTTTTGCGGACACTGTTCCAATTATCATCAAACACATTAATAAAGTGATGAACACATTGGTACATTTAATAGCCTTTCCATGCATCCATACGCATCCCCCTTTGCATCTCCCTTTAACACTACTGGAGTAGTTAAGCATAATATATTGAATAAAAAATATATAACCTAAACTGCATAATATTTGTGTATATTTTATTACATCTCAAAATAGTTTGAGCACAAAGATGATCTTTAAAGTCTTAAGTCTTAATCCTCGGCTTACAGTAATAGTATCTCTCTAATATCCCTAAAAAATAATGACTCTATAAACTCATTCTCTCGCGACTCACAGCAAAAAGACCCGGACAGGGATTCAACTTAATAAGTTCAAGTAAGGAAAATAAGACTACTGTATCATAAACTTACTATGCGAACTTCACGGCACCATAAAGACGAGCATAACAACGAACTTCTTGGCACCATAAAGTTACGTTTTCTTAATTGTAAAATAATGTTTGAATACAGCTTAATTGCCAGAAAAAATGGAAAATTTAACTGAAAATTCAGTAAAAATTTCTGTTCCGGCGATATAGCACCGGAGCAAAAAGGTCAATGTAAGTTCACTTTTTCTCAGCATTTCCCGATTGCAGTCCCGGAATTTCTCCGTGCGCTGTACTGTATGTTTTGACAGCATTCGGAGCTCCAAGCAGGAGTTTTCTAATCCTGTTATAAACACTCGGGTATTTCTGGGCGTTAAGTTCTCCAAGAAGGTCTGCCAGGATCTTTACCAGTGGGACATGATACTTTGATTCCATCTGGTCTATGTTTGCAAAGGCGTTGAGCATATTGACCGTGCTGTACTCGTTCACAGGGGCCAGCTTTCTCAGGATTTCTGCAAAGAGGGCCCTGCCTTCCTCGGTCTGGAGGGATTTTTTCCGGTTGCGGGCAAAGCTTCCATAAAGGGCACGCTGGTCATTTGTCTGCTCGATCCTGAAAGCGTCTGACCTTTCCATTTCCCTGACAAGTTCTACTGCATCAACGCTGCTGTTGCTTCCGATTACAGAAAGGAAAGCTTCCCAGGCAATAAGATTTTTCTTTGACTCGTTTTCAAAGGCTCTCAGGACTTCAACTTTGTCGGGTGCCGAGCTGTTCAGGTATGCAGCAAATGCGCTCAACCGGTCCGTTGCACAGGTTGCAGTCTCAAACTGCTGTTTTATCATTGCATGAATCTCGGAAGTATCAAGGGTTGCAAGGATACCAAGACAGACATTTTTGGCCTGTCGGTTCTTGATTACTCTTGCTGTCTCTTCAAGAGTTGAGTCCCTGGGAACCGATGATTCTTCAAAGAAGCGGTAGGCGGAAATTACGGAGTTTACATATTTCCGGGCAACAGCTTTCAGGAGTTTCTGTCTAACCTCATAAAGCTCCTGGTACCTGTGGGCAAATTCTTCATCCTCAACGGACTCAAAAATGGTCAGGAACTGCCCTCCTGCCTTGTCGAGAAGCTGCCGGTCATTGAGAAGCCTGTAGTAAAGTTCGATAAAGTCTTCAGAGGGCTTTGATTCAGGATTTTTAAGGAGCTTTAGTTTTTCCCTGTCAACAAGGGTATAGAAAGCCGTAAACCTGCCTATGATATCTTTATCTTTCCTTACCTGCATCATGAGCTCTTCATGGCTTGCTTTGTATACAAGTTTCCCGTAGAAAGAATAGCCTCTGTTAAGTGATAGGAAGGCTGGCATATCCACGTTTTCAACTACAATCTCTGAGGTTTCCCCGCTTACTCTTTCCAGAATTTCTACGCGGTCATTGCCATTTTCGTCAACAAGAGCTGCCCTGAACGGGAATTCCCAGGGTTTTCCGCCTTCTGGGACTTTTTGTTTGAGGAAGAATGTAAATTTCCTGGCAGCCCGGTCATATTCGGCTGAAACCTCGACTACAGGGAATTTTGTCTGTCTCAGCCAGGTTTCGGACATTTCCTTTAAGGGCTGCCCACTTTCTTCTTCCATAGCTTCAATCCAGTCCTGAGTGGCTGCGTTGGAATGTTTGAACTTTTTGAAGTACCTGTCCAGGCCTCTGACAAAGGTGTCCTTCCCTATAAGGGACTCGACCATGCGCACGTATTCCGGGGCTTTTACATAGGTGACTGAGGTAATCAGGTCATTTGGGTCATTAAATCCATCAGGAATGATCGGCATGGAAGCTGCCCCCGAATCCAGGGCAAAGGTTCCCGAAGCCGGCGCGAGCAGTTCAAGCACTCTGTCCAGCCTATCGTAGTCCTCGCCAAAGAGAAAAGCATGATACTGTTCTTCCACATGCACGGTCACGGCTTCATTCAGCCAGATCTCAAACGGGCTTCTTCCGGTGACTTCGGACCCGTTCTGGTTATGGTGATATTCGTGAGCCTTTACCCGGATCATATATTCAAAAGCCGGGTCCGTTATCTGCGGGAAAGGCATTATGCGGTTTGTGGTAATCGTGGTGTTCCCGACGTTTTCCATGCCTCCGAAGTCCGAGTTCTGCATGCCGATTTCCCTGTAGACAGTACCTGTATACCTGTATCCGGGACTGATGGTTTTGTCAAGCTCAGCAAGCCTTTCTCTGACCTTTTTAAGGTCTTCTTCCAGCGTGGATTCGGGCTTTGCCTCAAGTTTCATCTTCTCTCTCATGCGAACAAGGTCCCAGAGTTCCTTCCTGACAGGCAGCTTCTCCTCATCGAACTGCTCAGGCCCTGTGAAAAGGTAAACCCACATAACCGCATCATGCAGAATATCAAGCGCTTTTTCGGCTGCAGCCGCATCTGAAGCAGGTGGCACGAGCAGTTCCAGCATGAAAGTGCCTCCGTCAGGATACTCGAACTCCCTTTTGAAGGTCGCATAAGTCCCAACCCCCAGGAAAAAGAGATAGGTCGCCATCGGCGTGACCGAGTTATCATATACGATTTTGTCCCTTCCGGGCTTTACGGTATGCCTCTCGACCACGACATCCCCATTAGTAATCAGGTTCGTGTACCGTGAATCCGCAATTATGGCAGTTTTGTAAGTGCATTTTGCTGCCATATCGTCAATGCACGGCACAATCCTCTGGAACCCCCACTGCTGGCACTGCGTGATCTGCTGAGGAGGAGCTCCTGCCGGTGTTTCGTCATAGTAAAGCCCTTCAAGGATATTTTTAGTCGGCCTGCAAACCGTATCCGTAATGACCGCAACTTCGGTATGCGGTGGGATCTCTTCCCTGAAATTAATCTCAAGAATCGCATCATCCTTCCGGTACCTGTAAGAAACCTCGTACTGTATGCAGCTCACAGCCCTAATCTCAAGGTCTCTGCAGTTTAATTCCAGCTTCTCAATAGGGGCATCCTTTGTCCTTACCCTGAGTACGGACTTCACATTCGTCCTGTCATCATAAACGTCAAACACCAGATCCATATTCAAAACGTCAACGGTAAGTTCCCCGAAATCTTCGGGATAATATTTGTAAAGCCTATTCTTCATAAAAGCGTCACCGAATAAAAGTTATAAGAGTAATATTGTGGGATAGAAAAGGAAGGTATGAGATTTAAAGGTGTAGTTTTGAGAGAGGGAAATAGACTCTTTTCATAATATCTTTAACTTCACTAAAGCGGTATATTTCGCAAAGATTATATCTCAATAAACTAGTTAATAAATAAAAAATCTTATTTAGTAATTATAAAATTGGGCTTATGGATAAAGCGGATATTTTCAAATTACTTGAAGAAGAACATGTTTATTTGGCAATTTCGATTTTGTTGATTTTTATAATAATCTTTGGTGTCCCAAAAGAGTTCGAAAATGTAGCTGATTATGCGGTTTTTGTTTTTTATCTAATCTTGTATTTACTATTTAAAGAAATATCAAAAAGTTTTTTCTTAAGGGATCTTTTTCTAAAAACTACTCTTGTTGAATCTGAAATTAATTTGCGTAAAATAGGTATTAAAAATAAATATTCAGACTTGCCTGCTGAAGGTAGGGATGAAATAAAACGTGTTGACATCTATTCAAATAAATTCGTTTCTGAATATATTCTTAGTCTTCTGTTATTATCATCTCAATAATTTTGGCACTTTTATACTTTTCCGATATTATTCAGTTTAAGTCTCTTACAATAGGCTCTTTCAATATACCTAGTATCGTAGTAATTTTCTCTGTATTAATTATTAATTTAATATGTTTTGTAAATTCAAAAAAAGAAATTTCTGAGTACATTGTAAATCAAAATGACATATATATGTCTTATAGGGGATAAGATGGAAAATATAGTACCATTTTATGTGGAAGAATTTGCTATAGAGGAATTTTACAGTGTAGAATACGTTCCTGTAAGAGAAAATGTAAACAGACAGTCTCTTTTTGTTCTTGGCACAAACAGCACTGGAAAATCTACTACTTTTGACGCCATAATTTATTCTATCTTTGGTAATGATTTTGTGGATAGACCTGTAAAGATCGCACATACAAAAATAACTCTTAGTAACGGAGATGAATCTATCAAAATTACAAGAAAATATAATGCGGAACCTAATATCATAATTTTACCCTCTGGAGAGGAAATTAGAGGTTCGGAGCAAGTACACAAAAAAATTTGTGAAATTTTAAAATTCCCTAAAAAAATTTCTGATGCCAAGAGACTTATTGACGCTTTTAAAGTATCTCAAAAAGATGAAGATTCATTAATCATGAAATATAAAAATAAATTAGAGATTATTGTATTGTCCTTTTTAAACGGCTCTGATTTTAATAAAAAGATCGAATTACTGGAATGCGAAGAAGAAGAACTACAAAAAAGATTAAAATTACGGAATGTTGAAAAAAGTGAGATAATAAATTCCATTGAAGAACGTAAATTAACGGAAAAAAAGAATAAAAGTTTCTATACTGAGGTTAGAGAATTCATTGAACAATTTGAGTCTGGAGAGCTAAAGAACACTATCAAAGCATTAAAAAATAATGAAAACGCTAGAGAAAGAATTCGAGAGCTAGTATCTTTAAAAACCAAGAAAAGTCAAGAGCTTTTTGAAAATGGAACTGGAATCTCTAGAATGAGAGAATATTACAATAAAGAATTAATAGAAGTCGTTAATGAAACCCTCTCTGTTTTAATTTGTCCTGTTTGTGGAGATAAACTAAATCTACATAATATTGAAATTCGGAAAAAAAAGGCAATGTGCCCTTGTTGTGGCAATGAGGAATATGATGGTGAAATTTACAAAATATTGAAAAAAGAAATATCATATGCAGATGAAAAATTTGAGGAATTCTTAAAAAAAGATGAGGAACTTAAAACAGAAATTGAGTTTATAAAAAACGAGATAGATATCATTAGTAATGAAAAGCTGAAAGTAAATGTTAACTCTGTGATAATTCGAGTTCTTGAGAACACTAGTGAGGAGGAAATTGAAGAAGAATACCAAAAGCTTAAACTGGATATGGAAAAATATGAGTGTTTTGTAAATGACTCTAAAAATAATATTGCTCAATTAAAATATAAATTAGAGGAAGCCGAAAAAGATATAGAATCAATACTAAAAAACATTGATAATACACTTGCTCTCAAAAGCAATACGAATGATGAGAAAAACTTTACGGTTTTAAACAGTTTCAATAAACGATTAAATACTATTTTTAGCAAGTTAATCTATCCGCTTCCATATAAGTTAAGTTTAGAAAATGGATGTCTTTTGCTTGATACTGGAAACTCAATAAAAGACTGTTCTGATAAATATGCGTTAGCTCTTTCAGACAAAAAGCTTGTTGACATTGCTTTATGGCATTCTATATTGAGTGTTAATCGTGAGAATAATATTACAAATATTAATTTTGGATTAATTGATGATGTTTTTGAAAATATTGATAATAATGAGATTGCACGAAAAGAAAATCTATATTCTGTTTTAGGTTCTTTAAAAAGAGAATCTCAAATTATAATGTTCTCTATTAACAAAAACATAAACGAGAAATTACAATTTAAAGAAAAAAAATTGAAAGCTCACCTAACCCAAACGACACTCAAAAATTTTGGTGATAACGTTGGATAACTACATAGTCTTTCCTGATAAAACATACTGGATTTTTGATATTGTCGAGTTTGCTGAACAATCACTCCCTGAAGAGAGTCTTATTGGAAAATTGAAACTAGAAAAGTTGAACGTAAAAGTTAGAGAAGAACTGAAAGAAGATAATATATATGATGAGTGGACTTTTGTCCGAAACTTTAGAGGACCTACAGATCCTGGACTTTCCAGACTACTGGATAAATATCAAAAATTAGAGTTATTTGAACTCGAAGAGATACAAAATAGAACTGTAAAATATAAGTTAACACAGAAAGGCAGAAATTTTAAGCAAGGATGTGAAAAATACTTCTCAAAAATAAATCCTGATTTTCAATGTATAAGTAATCGAGTTCATACAATGCTTTCGAAAGAGATTAGCAAATCCGGAAAAGAATTAGTTGAAACTTCAGAAGAGATTCAAGAAATGAAGAAAAAACTTTTGGGTGAAAAGATTCAATAAAAATAGAAATCAGTGTTAGGTTGTTCATTTTCAAATCAAAAATATTCTCAGCCTCCCCAGTCTCTCACCTATTTTCACGCTGTTATCTCATGGTACTCAGATGTAATATTGTATGTCTCTAAATTGGAGAGTGTTTTTTAAGTAATGCTTCACCATGGATCAGTTCGAGTGAAACTTCAGATGCAACTTTTGGTGTTTTCAGCTTTTTATCTAGTTTTATGAACTTTCGATAAGCTATGTTATACATTTTAAAGCGGGGCCGTTGCTCTATTTGATCCTGTTGAATGCTGTAAATCAAAGCTTTGCTGGCATCCTCGATGTAAGCAATGGGGTATTCGACTGAAATCAAAAACAGTAAAAAAGAAAATGTAACCTGAAAAACTCCTCTCACTCAACCTCAACGTTTAATGTAAATTTTTCCTCCGTGCCGGTTATGTTTTCCCAGGTCCTCTTATATATGCCATTTACCCTCTGGCTGCCCGGAGCTGTGGCTTCAATTATCCATAAATGAGTTCCAGGGACACCTTCAAGGTGTTCAGGGTTTAGACCTTCAATATATTCGTCGTCGAGAATACTGAGCCCACTGCTCAGGTTAAGTTTCCATAAGTAGCCTGCTGATGGGTCTTCTCTAAGGCTAATAGTAAAATTCTCTCCTTTTTTGAGGCTCATGGTTTTTCCGCTGTCAGCTTCGGTTACTACCTGGCCTTTCTCTATTGTTTCGTTAGCTTCAGTCGTGTTGTTAGTCACGTTTGTGGGTATTTCAGGATTTACAGGCTGGAGCTGGTCGTTATTTCCCTGAGTTTCATTCTCCTGAGCTTCATTTCCCATGTTTCCTGTCTTTCCCGCACAGCCGGCTACAAAAACGACAGCGGCGACGATGAAGAGCATTGCTATGGCTTTTAAAACTTTCTTCATAACCCTCCTCCCGAAAATTCTCTCCCTTATTTCAAAGTGAAAAGTTTGTTTTACTTCTTTATTGATGCTATTGACACTAATTTATTTCGCCGCCAAATTCTTGGCTCATGCTTATTTATGCAAAAAATCAGATGTCGAAAAAGATGAAGACAGTAATGACTTCTTCGACTGGTATGCAGCAAAAAGAGGCTTCGATCTCTGGAGTAAAAAGCTAAAAATTATCTCAATGATTGACATATAACCTAAAAAATGCCACCTAAAAACCAGTATCAAGCTCAGAAATATCCTGTCTCCTTCGCAAGTTATATATACCATCCCTAATAAATAAGGATACTGTATAAAAGTCTCTAATTCGGAGCGTGTTTTTTCAGATAATGTTGCACCAGAGGATCAATGTAAAACTGAACCTTCAGATGCATCCATTGAAGTTTTCAGCTTTTTTGTCTCATTTTAAGAACTCCATAAGAGCTAGTCTATATGCTTTTGCGGAGAACCCTCTTTGATTTTTGAGCGGGTTGAAAACTGCCGACAATAAGGTCTGATTGACTAAAACACAAAAACCAGTTAAGACAAAACAAAAACGAGCTAAATAAAGAGCACACTTAGTACCTTTATTTGCGAGGCTTGAAACAAAATGTCAGAAGAATCAGATGATCCAGACAGTAGTGATAGTAGCAGTCGTCAAAAAATGTTCACAGTAACCGGAGTGGTTCTGTGTGCTATACAGCTTGCGTTCTTCGTAGGCATGATTTTAAAATTTATCGAGACAGATTTTCTCGGTGGTTTTACATTCATGCTGCTTGCTTATTCTTCAGCGTTCGTTTACAGAAATCTGGAGAATTCCGGGAAAATTCCCAGCTTGGCCGAGAACTGATGACTGTGTGGCTTTGCTCTAAAAACCACATTCTATAATAACTATCTGTTCTGAATTTTTCTTTTTCCTATTTTTTTGTCCTTTGTCTTTTACCATTCACCTATTGCTGTTATTTGATACCCTTTGTTGTTTTCCATTTCACGTTTTTTACTTTAAATCGATCCTGATTTTTAAATGTAGCTGATGTAAAGTTTTTGGTTATATTTTCTGCTCAAAAGAGGTGAAAGGTTATTAATTGTGAAAACATAGGGTACAGATAAGCCTAAGACACGAAAAAAGGAATTAATTGAATTTTTCAGGCCGGAGGATAAGGTCTGACTAATAACCTTGGCCAATAAGCTTCACAGATAAAATAGAAAAAGAAATATAGGATTATTTTTTAGTACCAGCAATAACTTTCTATGGGATAAACATGGAGTTGACCTTGCAGATTGATACCGATTACTCGCTTCAGGAAGCAAGCGAGATTATTCGCTCGGCTCTGGAACATGAAAAACATCTTGCAAAATACAAGATAGATCGCTACGCCATGATCTGTGATGAATTTGAAGATCGGTACGACCTGCTCTCTACCGAACTCATACAAAAATTCGAAGCCGGCGAACTTCTCGCTGAGGATAAATATCTTGAGTGGTATGCTGCAAAGCGAGGGCTGGATCATTGGAAGAAAAAGCTTTCTCTCCTTAAGAACATCAGAATATAACTGCTCTAAAAGCTTATCAATTAACTTCTCAAACTTTTCCGGAAACTAACCGACGACTCTTTGAAAAAACCGTACAAGGTTTATCTAAAGTTCAACTTCATACTTAAATTTCTTATGTATCTGGTTATTTTGAGATTAATTCAACTCCTAAATTTCAATAAAGGTCTTTTTTATCTATAATACTCATCTACAAATGTCTAAAATTAATGGAAATGTATTTATAACTGTCGTGCCATCTTTTCATAATAAGCTTTTTTGATGGTGGTTCTGATGGGCACAAATATCGGGTTAATGGAACTGGTCTTTCGGTCTGAAAGGCGCAGAACCCTCCTGATTTTCCTCAAAGATGGGCCCAGATCCATAGACGAAATTCAGGAACACCTGTCTGTAGACTCTGTCTCTATCCTCCCCCAGCTTAAAAGACTTAAGGACAGAGAACTTATTATACAGAAGGGCCACACTTATGAGCTCTCTGTTATGGGAAAAGCGATTGTAGATAAGATGTCACCTCTTCTGGATACTCTGGAAGTGTTCGAAGATAATTTTGATTACTGGTCACGACGGAGTTTCGATGGAATCCCCCATGTTTTACGAAGTCGAATCTTGGAGTTGAAAAACTGCAAACTTATCCGTCCGGATTTGAGCCATATGTTCGAACTGGACCCTAAGTTTGTGGAAAATCTCCTTCTTTCAAAGCAGGTTCTCAGCTTCAGTTCCTATTTTCATCCCTCACTTGTTTCTCTCTACCTGGAAATCGCAAAAAAAGAAGCCCAGATTTCTTTAATCCTGGCCGAGCCTGTGTTAAAGAGGTTTAAAGCTGATTACAGCGAAAGTTTCCAAACTCTGGTTCAGTTTGAACATGTCAGCTTGTCTCTTTTCCCGAAAAACTCTAAACTCGCAGGAGTTACAGTTACAGATAGGTTCTTCCTGCTCACCATTCTTCCTCAAGTAAAGTTTTTTGAGCATGAAAGCTTGTTCAGCTCCGAGCCTCAAGCTCTCAAATGGGGAACTGATCTTTTTTCATATTTACAAGAGGAAGCAGTTCCGGTTTCAGCCAAAACGAATCCAATAATTCTTTAGGTTTTACTTCATCTGACGTTAAATGTAGATGAGTTAAATGTAGATAATAGTGAGCATCTAACAGTTAGACCCTCGTATAAAAGTTCTAAAACCTCAAAATATAAAAAGCTCAAAATATAAAAGCTTAAAATATAAAGGCTTTCAGGTTGTTCTAAAAGCTTAAAATACAGAGATTTTCAGGTAGCAAGCGTGTCTAACCATTTACCTTCAATAACTGTTTAATGGAATAAGAAGCTAATATTAGTGGGGGATAGTTATGAGTTTCACGCTTAATATTGAAACTAATTTCTCGCCTCAGGAAGTGACTGAAGCTATTCGCTCGGCTCTTGAGCATGAAAAGCATGTTGCCAGGTATAAGATCAAAAGTTATTCTGCAATCTGCAGGGATTTCGAAACAAAATTTGGGTTCAGTTCTGCTGAACTCCAGGCAAAGCTCGAAACTCCATACATAAATAAAGAAAGCAGTTTTTTCGACTGGTATGCAGCAAAAAGAGGGCTGGACCACTGGAACAAAAGACTTGAAATCCTTTCAGGTCTTTCTTTTTGAACCGAGACTTTAAGTTTCCATTCATTACGTTGAAGCTTTATCGGTATGATTTTGCCTTTTGAAGCTTTGTTTGAACATTTCTATTTTTTTTGTATAACTTACTTATTCCCTCTTGCGCCTGGATTCCAAACTCCTGATTTCGTTGTCCTGTTTAATTCAGAACTGGCAAATTATTTATGCATGTGTATAAGTATTAACAGGATTAATCATTCTCCCTAAGGAGTAATTATGCTTAATAACTAATTCGCCATCTTATCCATTGATGATATGAAGATTGATTCTCTTCTCTCTGGCGATTTTGGGTATTAAGTCTTTGGTTGTAAAATACGCTGAGGTGTTAAATCTGGTCAAAAATGTCCTAAAAAGTATGGTAGGAGAAGCTCTTATTGGCTCTGGTCCGGAAGTTGCGCACATAGACTTAGTTATCGGGCCTAGAGGAGGCCCAGTTGAAGCGGCGTTTATGAATTCGCTTGCAATGCCCAGACAGGGTCATACCCCACTTCTTGCAGTCCTGGAACCAAATATCCAGCCCAAACCTGCGACCTTGCTCGTAAATAAGGTAACGATAAAAAACGTATCGCAAGCTGCTCTTATGTTCGGGCCGGCTCAGGCTGCAGTCGCAAAGGCAGTTATGGATTCTGTAGCTGATGGAGTGCTTCCTGAAGAACAGGCTGATGACACTTTTGTTATCGTTTCCGTATTTATTGAATGGGATGCGAAAGATAAGGGCAAAGTTTACGAATTTAACTATGAAGCGACAAAGCTTGCAATAGCAAGAGCTATGGAAGGCAGGCCTACTGTCGAAGAAGCGCTTGCTAAAAAAGATTCAGCAAAACATCCGTTTGCCTGAGTTATAATTCCGCGCAATTTAAACTTCAAAAGCAATTTGTTTCAGATTGAAACTTGACTTCTTAACTGCTGACGGGCTGGGATCTCAGAGTTTTTTATTTACTCTAAGAGAGACTCTGCCTGCAGTCTTTCGAAATAATCCTGACATATTTCAAGTAGAATTTCGAGTATATCTGCCTGCATACATTCTCCAGTCTTTCGGATTTCCTATGCAGTACAGAGAATGCCAGGACTCGGTATGGACTTGCAATATTCGCGGATTGCAGTATCCCCTAACGGCTGGTCTTTCTTCTAAAGTGATAACATATTCAACTGACCAAATGTCGAATCTCCTAATAATTTTCTAGTTAAAAAATGCCAGAAATTAGAAGTTTATCGTAAAGTTTGTGTTAATAGCTAATCGGAAAAAGATATATGCAGTAGGCTGATACCTTTCTTTTTCCGGCATGAGGTAACCTCGGTCATTATTTTTTTCTTTTCTGGGGCAATTGTATGTCTCAAAGAATATCTTTCTTCCAAAATTATTTCATATTTTTTGTTTTTAATTTCTGGATTTACCTGGATCTTCCTATGAAGTATGAAGCTGCCAGACGACCTGACATCAAGTATTATATAATAGCAGGGTGGCTTTTTCTTTCCGGATTTTGCGGTACTGGATAGTTATACTCGCAATGTTGTATCGCCAGAATATTTCTCAAACTTTATGAGTATAGTATCTCTGTGTTTGGAGTCGTTCAGGAGTACATTTAGGAGCGCGTTATAGAGCATGTTCAGTGGCACGTTCAGAAACAGGCTTTTGTTTTTTTCTTTTATTTCTTTGCTAAGAATATTCTCGCGAGGACTAAAATTTCTGAGTTATGATTATTTTTGCAGGTCTTATTCTTTCCAGGCTTTTACCGGCCTTTATGAGGACTGAAACGGATATCGGAGACTTGGTAACTGCGTAAAAAATAAAAGCGCGGGCAGATAAATATTTATAATAAGTATAAGTAGTTTATATTGAGGTAAAAAAATAAGAACTTTATAGTGGGGGAATTGCATACATGAAGATTAGAGTAGTTAGTTCCAGAGAGGAAATATTCACTCTCAATCCTAATGAGCGTGTTGTTCATCTGGCCTTCAGGCCTTCGAACAAGGATATTTTTGCACTCGTTGAAACCTGCCCGAAAATTGAGGTAATTCAGTTGCCCAAATCTTACAGGCGCACGGTTTCGAAATCTATAGAAATGTTCCTTGAGATGCAGAGAATCCAGCTTATAGAAGGCGATGTCTGGGGCCATAGGAAGGATATTAACGAATACTACAGTATTCCTTCCTCAGTCATTGAGAAAATAAGGGAGCTAAAATCGGAGGGGACACCTGCTGAAAGAATCGAAGAAAAGGTCGCAAGGGAAAGCAAACTCAATCCTGAAATGGTTGCTTATATCCTGACCAAGGAAGCTTCTGCCTGAATACGTATCAAATCAGGAATTTCTACTAGATTCTTGAGTGCGGGTAAAGCTATATAAATAGTCTCAAATCCTTGAGAATATTCTCTATTATCCAGATTCTAGCTTAAACATTAATTTTAAGGAGTCTGAATCGGTTCCCTGATCCTGGAAAGTAGCTTGAGCTTTCCAGGGCAAGGAGACTCCGTATGTTTTTTTAATTATTATTTATGTTACACTCTTTTTATAAAATTGGTAGTTTTTCATTTATTCTTTATTTTCTGTTTAATTATCGATATCAAGACAAAACGTGGAAAACTTCTTCAGAAAAAATCTCCTCATATAAATTCTTCAATTTATTAACCCAGTCCAATTATCAATATGGCAATTTTAATAAATTTATCTAAATAATAAAGTTGGAAACAGTAGTAACTTATATACCTTTGACATCCCTAATCTCTTTAGCTATATAAAATTCAATAGGCGACTGAAGGGTTGCAATTAGAACTTCTAGAGTTGATTTTTCTTTCCGACAAGCGAAAGCAGTTATTGCTCTTTCTGAAAGATGGACCGAAAAATATGGATGAGATCAAGGGAGCCCTTGAGGTAACGTCCACTGCCATTTTGCCTCAGATAAAAAAATTAAAAGAAAAATCCCTGGTCGTTCAGGAAGACAAAACCTACAACCTCTCACTTATAGGAAAAGTCCTTGTTGAAAAGATGCAGCCTCTTGTCAGCATAATTGATGTTTTCGAGGACAATTTTGATTACTGGGCTGAAAGAGATTTTCAGGGAATTCCTCCTTCTTTCCGAAGGAGGCTTGGAGAACTCGGAAAGTGTAAACTGATTCAGCCAGATCTGGACAGGATGTTCGAGCTTGATCCAGAGATTGTTGAAAACCTCTCTAAATCGAGTAGTATTCTTGAATGCATAGCTTATTTTGATCCCTCGCTTATTTCGATGTGCCAGGAACTTGCCAGAGATGGAGTCAAGCTCTCTTTTCTCATGTCCGGACCTGTTTTTGAGCATTACTCTAAGGATTACCTCAACGACCTCCAGAATATACTGACTTTCGAGAACGTGAAGTTTTTCCTGTACTCTGGAGAACTCCGGATCGCAAATCTTACCGCAACCGACAGATTTGTCATGATTTCCCTTTTCCCGAAAAGTCAGAAGCATTTCGATAGGGAAAGCCTGATAAGTTACGAGCCTTCAGCTCTCCAGTTTGGAAGTGAGCTTTTTGATGAGTTGCTCAGGACCTCTACCCGGATTACGCAAGTACTACATGAGTAAATCAAAGCCTTTTGAAAAAACTGCTTGCCAGCAAGTCTTTTTAAAAAAGGCTTGACCGAAAACCCCGAGAAACGTTTGAGTTTGAAGATCTTATCCCCAAACCCTATCGGCGTGATCAACCGGCGCAACGGTGGTGGCACAACCCTTTCTTACAAAG
>Ga0183101_1000103_pt10 | contig 29386 bp, 21 predicted proteins | sample Biomet3_FD_127790 | JGI IMG/M metagenome (GOLD analysis project Ga0183101, IMG submission 127790) | Microbial communities from bioreactor (seeded with sewage sludge) at LBNL, California, USA - Biofuel metagenome 3 | ecosystem: Engineered > Bioreactor > Anaerobic > Unclassified ...
TTCACCCCGTTCGGCCGCAAAACCGGCGAGTTACCTTTAACAGTAACTCGCCGTTTTACTTGCTTATGTGGCGGAGAGGGGGGGATTTGAACCCCCGATACAGGTTTAAGCCCGTATACTCGCTTAGCAGGCGAGCTCCTTCGGCCGGCTCGGACACCTCTCCGCATGCATACAGATACGCGCAAGGCGGACCGGAATGCAGAAAAGCAAGCTAGCCTAGACAGAAGGAGCTGTCAAGAATGTTCTGTGGTTGGATTAACGCCGCCCCTTTTTCTGAACACGCGAGCCGCCCCAACACATTGACCCTGACGGCGGCTTGGCGTATTTTTTCTAATTGCACTAGACACGGAACCATTGGAGCGCAGTATGGCCCCCGAAAAAGAAACAATGCCCGCCTCTTCCCCCGTAGCAGATGGCGCCACCCCCGGTGAAACCGGTAAAAACGGTCTGGATTTCATCCGCACGCGCATTCTTGAAGACAACGCCTCCGGGCGTTTTGGCGGTCGCGTTCACACGCGTTTTCCACCTGAGCCCAATGGCTATCTGCACTTGGGGCATGCCAAATCCATTTGCCTCAACTTTGGCGTTGCCAAGGAATTTGGCGGCCAGTGCAACCTGCGCTTTGACGACACCAACCCCACCAAGGAAGAAACGGAATACGTTGATTCCATTCGGGAAGACGTGCGCTGGCTGGGCGGCGACTGGGAAGACCGCGAATTTTACGCCTCCAACTATTTTGAAAAGCTTTATGCCTATGCCGAGCAGCTCATCACGCTGGGCAAGGCCTATGTGGACGATCTTTCTGCCGACGAAATTCGCGAATATCGCGGCACGCTTACGCAGCCAGGGCGCGAAAGCCCCTGCCGCACTAGAAGCGTGGAAGAAAATCTTGATCTCTTCCGCCGCATGCGCGCGGGTGAATTTGCCGATGGCGAAAAAGTGCTGCGCGCAAAAATAGATATGGCCTCGCCCAACATGGTGATGCGCGACCCCACGCTTTACCGCATTCGTCATGCGGGGCACCACCGCACTGGCGACGCGTGGTGCATCTATCCCATGTATGACTACACCCATTGCCTCTCGGATTCCCTTGAAGGCATCACCCATTCACTGTGTACGCTTGAGTTCATCAACAATCGCGAGCTGTACGACTGGGTGCTTGAAACCCTTGGCGTGTACCGGCCGCAGCAGATAGAGTTCGCCCGGCTCAACGTTACCTACACGGTGCTTTCCAAGCGCAAGCTCATTCAGCTTGTTAAGGAAGGGCACGTCACGGGCTGGGACGACCCGCGCATGCCCACCCTCAGCGGCATGCGTCGCCGGGGCATTCCGCCAGAGGCTTTGCGTGAATTCTGTTCGCGCATCGGCCTGGCGCGCGCGGATTCAACCGTTGACTACTCCATGCTTGAATTCTGCGTGCGCGAGCACCTCAACGCCCACACGCCGCGCGTTATGGCGGTGCTGGACCCCGTGAAGGTGGTCATTGAGAACTATCCCGAAGGGCAGGTGGAAGAATTCGACATGCCCTACCACCCCGAGGATGCCTCATACGGCAGCCGCAAGGTGCCTTTCTCGCGCGAGCTGTATATAGAACGCGACGACTTTCGCATTGATCCGCCCAAAAAGTATCACCGTTTGGCCCCCGGCGTTGAAGTGCGGCTGCGCTACGCCTATTTCATCACCTGCCAAGAGGCGATACTGGACGAAGCGGGCAACGTACGCGAGCTGCGCTGCGTGTACGACCCGGAAAGCAAGGGCGGCCAAAGCCCCGACGGGCGCAAGGTCAAGGGCACAATCCACTGGGTTTCGGCGGCGCACGCCCTTCCCGCCGAAGTGCGGCTTTATGAGCAGCTCTTCGCCGTGGAAAACCCCAATGCCGCGCCCGAGGGCAAAACGTTTTTGGACAACCTGAACCCGGATTCGTTCAAAAAAGTTCGGGCACTGCTGGAACCGGCCCTGGCCTCGTTCAAGGCGGGCGACAAAATGCAGTTTGAGCGCCTGGGCTATTTTTGCAAAGACAAGGACAGCACCGCCGAGCTGCCCGTGTTCAACCGCACAACCACCCTGCGCGACACTTGGGCAAAGCTGGAAAAGAAGGGCGCATAGCAACAATGCGCATGCCCTGCATTTTTCAAGCATTAAATACTTGACAGGCGCAGGGGCTGCGGCTATATTCCGCGTCTCTACGGGTCGTTAACTCAGTAGGTAGAGTATCTGCCTTTTAAGCAGAGAGTCGCAGGTTCGATCCCCGCACGACCCACCAAATTTACTTCTCATAAAGCCCCGCAAAGCCTTAAAAGCCTTGCGGGGCTTAGTTTTTCAGCCATTTCGACTTCTCACTAGTTCTCACTCCCTACCTGTACATACCAACATAGTGTTGGTATATCTGTTGGCATCTTTCGTATCCTGAAAGCTGGTACCAACATTTTCTCCAATCCCCGCCAATAAAGGGTTTGGCGGCAATGTTGGTATCTTTCAGGCAGTTATGCGCAAACCGCCATAAGGAGATACCAACATGAGCTTGAGCGATACGCAGCTACGAAATATGAAGGCTACGGGCAAAGCCAAAAAGATTTCTGACGGTGGCGGTTTGTATTTACACCTCAGCCCCGCTGGCGGGAAACTGTGGCGTATGGCGTACCGCTTTGAAGGCAAGCAAAAAACAGTGTGCTTTGGGGCATACCCTGCTGTTAGCCTGAAAGAAGCGCGTGAAAAACGCGATGAAAGCAAGGCTCTGCTGGCTAGGGGTATTGACCCTTCCTTGCATAAGCAGGCGGCAAAGGCTGCCAGCATAGCGGAAACTGCAAATGCCTATGAAGTCGTTGCCCGCGAGTGGTATGCCAAAAACGCCCCCAGATGGACAGAAAGCAATGCAGAGCGTGTTCTTGCCCGTCAGGAAAAGGACGTTTTTCCCTTTATTGGCAAGCACCCCATTGCGCAAATATCAGCACCTGAATTGCTGACGGTGTTGAGAAAAGTTGAAGAGAGGGGGGCATTGGATACGGCCCATCGTATATTGCAGGATACAAGCCGCATTTTTCGTTATGCCATAGCTACAGGCAGGGCAGAGCGTGACCCCGCCGCAGACCTTAAAGGCGCTCTTACTGTTCCGCGCAAAGGGCATTTTGCCACCATTGTGGACACAAAGGAGATAGGTCAGCTTCTACGCGATGTTGACGCATACAGCGGTAATCTGGTTGTCCGGGCGGCATTGCGGCTGGCCCCGTATGTATTTGTGCGGCCCGGCGAATTGCGAAAGGCCGAATGGACAGAATTTGACCTTGAGAATGCAGAATGGCGCATTCCGGCAAAGCGCATGAAAATGCGCGTGCTGCACATCGTACCTTTATCCAGACAGGTGCTGGGCATCCTGCGTGATTTGCACCCGTATAGCGGCGATGGGCCGTATCTGTTCCCCAGTGTGCGGGCAAAAAGCGCCCCCATAAGCGACATGACACTTTTGGCGGGCTTGCGCCGCCTGGGGTATTCCAAAGAACAAATGTCTGTTCACGGCTTCAGAAGTCTTGCAAGTACGCTGTTGAATGAGCAGGGCTTCAATAAAGATTGGATAGAGCGCCAGCTTGCCCACGGGGAACGCAATAGTGTTAGAGCAAGCTATAATTATGCGGAATATCTGCCTGAGCGGCGTAAAATGATGCAGGCGTGGGCAGATTTTTTGGACAGATTGCGGGTGAATAATGATAATTTACAGTAGGGGAATTTGACATACTAGCACTTTGTTCAACCTACAAGACTTAATAGATGTGTGGCAGTGTAAAAATTAGCTTTTGCGCTAAAGTAGCGTTTGAAAAAGTGGTGACGTTTTTCAAAGAAAGAATTTGTACATTATATGGACTGTTGTCTATTCCGATAGGAATGCCTCATTATGTCAAACATCATATTTCAAGTGAAATATTTTTGTTCTATAACAGGAACAAGCCATATTCTTGTGTTCCAATTTTTGGGAATAATTTTCCTATATAGTAAATTTTTGTGTCTCAGGAAAAAAACTCTAAAAAAATCTAAAAATCACTAACTATTTTTTTAATTATAAATTCAGCTAGTTATTGGAGTAGCGCGGAGATCCAGATATTTTATTGTATTGACACAATGTGAGGTTCTTTGCATATGCTTAAAAAGGCATGAGAAAAGCGGCCCGTGTGTCACCACGAACCGCTTTCAAAAATGGGATATTCCCAAATCTAACACCCCTAGGGCCAGCTATTTTCCCATATCAGCCCTACAAGCAAAAGCATTGCACATTTGTACAATGCCCCTTTTCCGTATACGCAGTATTACCATTTGGCAATAAGAAAATGCGGGGAAATCGGGTTTTGTGCGCTGTGCCGTGCTGTAAAGGATTGTTTCAATTATGAAACACGTTCCTCTTGCAGCGTCACAGGAAAATTCATCTTCTGCCCAAAACCTTCAGCTTGTCCGCCTGCCCCGTGTACTGGCGCTTACAGGTGTAAGCACCGCCACTTGGTACAGGGGCATTTCCAGCGGCATCTATCCCGCCCCCGTAAAAATTGGTTCCCGTGCTGTGGCCTGGCGCATGGCTGACCTCATGCCCATTCTTGAAAACGGTGTCCAGGGGGTGGCTGATGGCAACAAGTAGCGCCGCCCAGCCTCACAATTCCACCCCCATTCCACCCTTGGCGGCACCCCCGCCAGACCGATTGCCTCCACTCGATTGTCCACATGCTTCTATAATAGACCCCTCTCAGGCTCTTGCTGAAATGCGTGCTGCTGGCTTGCTGGTGGACGATCTGCAATTTGACGGCAAGCTCCATCGCGTGCCGGTTGAAGGCAAAGCCCGCCAGAATGACGGTGCATATTGTGCCCATGCCGATGCGCCCTGTTCTGTGTGGTGGCAAAACTGGCGAACAGGGGCAACTGGCGTATGGACGGCGCAAGACGAAACAAGTTTTTCACCCGCTGAGCGTCAGGCCTTTGCCCGCCGCATGGAAGAAAACCGCAGGCAGCAAGTGCTAAAGCAAGCACGCCGCCAAGCCGAAACCGCAAAAATTGCGCAAAGGCTGTATGCCGATGCAACAAAAATGGTAGCGCATGGGAGGCATGTGTACTTGGCTGAAAAGGGCGTGCAATCAGTGCCCGGCCTTAAAATTTCTTTCCGCGACAACAAACTGGTGGTTCCGCTTTATGATGCTGAAGAGCAGCTTGTGAACCTTCAGTTTATCAGTGAGCAGGGCGAAAAGCGGTTTTTGTCCGGCGGGCGGAAACAAGGCTGTGTTTTTTTCATTGGCGAGAGAGCAGACTCTCCGCTGCTGATAAGTGAGGGGTTGGCAACCGGCCTAAGCCTGCATGAATGCCTTGGCTATCCCGTATGGGTGGCGTTTGACGCGGGCAATCTTTTGCCCGTAGCGCAAGAGGCCCGCCGCCAGTTTCCCAACAGGCGGATTGTCATTTGCGCAGACAATGACCTTCATGCGGATGCCTCGCCCAACACAGGGGTGGAAAAAGCCACCGCCGCAGCTCAGGCCATAGACGCCGAGATGGCTGTTCCTCGCCATGAAGGCAGAAAGGTTGACTGGAATGACCTCCATAAAAAGATGGGGGCCGGGGAAATTCGCACGCAGTTTATGAATGCCTACAAGCCCAGCGGGCAAGTACCTGAAACCTCACGGCAGCATGTAAAACTTCCCAATGGCTATTCCTTGCGCACAACGGGAAAACAGCAAGGCCTGTGGCATCTTGAACAAAAAGACGGCGGAGAGCCTGTTGAAACATGGATAGGCCCGCCACTGCATGTACTTGGCAGAACACGCGATCAAAACGGCAGATCATGGGGGTTGCTGTTGGAGTGGCAAGACCCTGATAACGGCAAACATACCTGGGCAATGCCTAGTGCCATATTGACCGGGCGCGACCCATCCGCATGGTTGGGGCGGCTTGCAGATGAAGGGTGGAGCTGTGCCCCCGGCAGGCGTGCCCGCGACTTGTTAGCCCTTTTTCTTACTACAATCCGGCCTTCGGAACGTGTGTGGTGCGTTCCCAGTACCGGCTGGCATTACGAGCAGTTTGTTTTTCCAGATGCAATAATCAAACAAACTACTGGGCAAACTGGGCAAGCTGGACAAGTTAATGAAAACAGTGGGTTGTCGTTGTCCAGTAATGCCCAGTCAGAACCGGGCAATCTGGGCAAGATTGTGCTGCAAACCGCAACGGCCCAAAACCCCTACCTTACGGGCGGCATTCTGGAACAATGGCAAGCCACCGTTGGCGCATGGGCGCAAGGTAACAGCCGTTTAATGCTGGCAATATGCGGGGCACTTGCCGCCCCACTGGTGCATCTGGCTGGGCAGGAAAGCGGCGGATTCAATTTTGTGGGCCAAAGTTCCACGGGTAAAACAACGGCTTTGGTCGTGGGGGGCAGTGCGTGGGGCAAGGGCACATCCTCTGGCGGCTATGTGCAAAACTGGCGGGCAACAGCCAACGGCCTTGAAGGCATGGCGGAGCTGCATAATGATGCTCTTTTGTGTCTGGACGAAATAGGGCAGGCATCGGCCCGCACGATAAGCGAGGCGGCCTACCTCCTCGCCAACGGCATGGGTAAGGCGCGGGCCATGAATGACGGTTCCGCCAAAGCCGTAAAGTCCTGGCGGTGCATGGTGCTTTCTACCGGCGAAAAAGGGCTTGCGGACAAAATTGCAGAAGAGGGCGGCAAGGTACAGGCGGGGCAGGCAGTACGGCTGATTGATGTGCCTGCGGATGCCGGAAAAGGTTTAGGCATTTTTGAAAATCTGCATAGTCATGAAAGCCCCAGTGCTTTTGCGGACTGTATAAAAAAAGCCGCCGCGCAAAATTACGGGCACGCGGCCCGCGCCTTCATTACGCAACTTCAGGAGCACCTCCAGCAAACGCTGGAAAAGCTCTCTCCCGCGCTGCAAACCGCAGCCGAAAGGCTTTGCCCGCCCAATGCTTCAGGGCAAGTGCGAAGGGTTGCCCAGCGGTTTGCCCTATGTGCCATTGCTGGTGAAATGGCTACAGACTGGGGGCTTCTGCCCTGGAAAGAAGGGCAAGCCTTTGCCGCCATTAAAACCTGTTTTGACGCATGGCTTTTATTGCGGGGCGATGCCGGGGCGGCGGAAGATGCCGCCATTGAAACACAGGTAAGGCTGTTTATTGAGCAGCATGGTGCAAGCCGCTTTCAGGATATGGACAATCTCGCCGCTCCTTGCAGTCAACGGGTGGGCTTTCGCCGCATAAGCAACACTGGCGAAGGCATGGAATACTATGTCTTGCCGGAAAGTTTCAAATCAGAGATTTGCAAGGGCTTTCCGTTGCGGCGTGCTGTGGCTGTTCTACTGGAAAAGGGTTTGCTGTTGCCGGGGGATTCTGGCAGCAACACGCGCAAGCCGCCGCATGATTTGCCGGGCTTTGGGCGCAAAAGGTGCTATGTGCTTTGCTGCGGGGGTGATGCAGATGCCCTGGTTTGATCTGTTCATTCCGCCAACAGCGTGCCCAGTTTGCCCGGAATTGCAAAACCAAACTGGGCAGCAACAACACACTGAAAATATTGAAATGTCCAGCTTGCCCAGCTTGCCCGGACAAAAACCAGCAATGTGTGATGCAGAGGGTGAAAACGCTGCACAACCGCAACGCTGCCTTGAATGTTTGGCATGGCGTAATACTCCGGGCCTTGCGTGGTGGTGCGGCACTTGCGCGGCAACGGGTTTGCGGGTTGGCTTCCGCTCTGTTTGCTCCTTACCAAGCCAAATGATGCCCGCCGCAACGGCTCAAGGCGAGGTGGTCTGGCAGTAAAAGGGGGGGGGCAACCCCGCCACGGTAAAGCCATAAACATAACAAGGCCCGGAATTCCCCGCCATTTGCGCAGGTTTTCCGGGCCTTTTCTTGCCAGAATGACATGAGCAGGGGCGCATACGGTCTTATGGCTATGCGCTGCCAACATTTGCCCCCCCCCGCCAAGCTATTGGTGGTTCATAAAAGTTCAGTTTGCGGGGTCGGTATCGGGCTTAGCTCAGCTCTTCTTTCTCCAGCTTTGGCAGAGCCTTGACTATCTTGAGAGTTTCAAGGCTCACGGTAATGACGCGCAAAAATAGCTCCAGCGGATAGCGCGGGTTGTGCATGGTTTCAATAGCCCAGTCGTTAGCGTCATTGACAATGCCGCTGGCCTTGTCCGTTTTTACGCACTGGCGTTCCACCACCCAATCCAGCGCGGGCTTGCCGTTGACCACATATTCATAGGCTTCAAGCGGAATGCCCGTAACGGTAATCTTGCCGTTATAGCGCAGCGTGGTGAGGTCTTTTGCCTTGCCATTCTTGCCGTAGGCCATCTTTTCCACTCGGAAATCCTGTGGTTGGCATTCGTCCAGCGTTTTGCCGCCAGCAATGGTAACGGTGGCCGGATATGGCGCAACACTTTCATAGCCAATGTGCAGCTTTGCCAGTTCGCGCCCTGCCTTGCTGAAGGCCCAAAAATCCGCCGCCAGTTTTACGCGGGGAATGCGGGGCAGCTCCTTGGCGAGGTTGTCCGCATACCATTCCCGGTACTGTTCCGAATGCAGCAAGCCATAGATGTAATAAAACAGGTCTTCCTTGCTGATCTTTTCGCCGGGGTAGGCGCTTTGGAAATGCTGCAAGCCTTCGTCCGTAATAGCATCGCGGCAGGTACGTTGCTTCGGCTCTGGGGCCGGTGCGTCAAACAAGCTGCCCTGTGATTGCGAGGGGACTTTGGTTTCGTTGGGGTCGTCGTACAGGTAGAGGGGGAAGCATTGCCCCGTATCAAGAAAGTGAAAATTTGGAGGTTCATTAGTCAAAAATGACGAAAACCCACTTCTTGCCCCGATGCCAGAAACACAGATAACCATGTTTTTAGCAGAAGACTCAGGGAAAATGCGAGGCATTTGATAGACTCTTTCGTTGAAACTGCGATTGTAATACAGCCATTGCTTGGTGAATGGGCGATATTGACTTTTAACTAGGCTGATTTCATGGAAATTAAAATTACGTCCTTTGATAAAATTTTGCTTAAGATTTGCTGTCCAGCTGATTTTTTTGGGGTCAGTATCAATAAATGTTTCTTGTTTTATTTCGCGTTCTCTTGTGTCGAGTTCAGAGTAAATGGAATCGAATCGTTGAACTTCTGAATTATAGAAATCTATCATGTTCTGCATGTTAGTTGTCACAACATTAATGCTGTGATTATAACACCACGCATCTCGTGCTGTCAGAATGCCTTGAGAAAAGTTATCAAAGAGTCTGATTGAGCAGCCTTTTTTATCTCCAAGTGCCTTGAATTGCCCAAAACTGTTATCACGCTGTTGAAGCCAATCACCATGCTCGTCAGGGATAATTGGTTGCCAGCCGTTGGCAGCAGTGATGCCAGCAATGCTGGCGAAATTTTGTATTGTCTTCAGCTTTTCGTCACGGCTCAGGTAATCACCAATGTCATGGAAAAATATTTGCCCGTTCTGTTTGTTCTTCGGGTTTTTTACCAGCAGGGAAATGGCAATGGGAGCGCGGCTGCCACTGCCAAAAATTTTGCCTCCCTCGCGGCGGGACTGTTCGCCCTGCGTGCGCTGGTTGCCACGCAAATGGAATATATAGATATTGGAAAATTCTTCTGCCAGACATTGTCGTAAGCCGTCCGCAGTATTTGCATCTAAGAAACTTGCGTTGGTGACAAATCCAATAATGCCACTCTTGCCAACCCGGTCTGAAGCCCAGCGAATGGCTCGTATGTAGCTATCATAAAGACCTTTAACAAGTACGGCATTGGAGCGAGCCGCATAAGTGGTTCTTATCCGTTCGTCTAGTGAGGGGTACGCGATATTATCATTATTGTCGTTTTCGCTTTTTTGTCCTGCTGAATACGGCGGATTGCCCACAATGACCCGAATATCAAGTTTTTTCTGGCGTTTTCTGCGGGCACTGTTGTCCACCAGAATAAGGTCGATAAGGTCTTCCTTTTCGTACATCTGGAATGTGTCTGTGAGGCAGATGCCTTCAAATGGCACGTAGGCGCCGCCCACAAGGGAATGGTAGGTCGATTCAATATTAATGGCGGCGATATAGTAGGCCAGTAATACAATCTCGTTGGCGTGAATCTGGTCTTTGTACTTTTTTCTGATCTGTTCCGGCGTCATGAGGCCGCTTTGCAGCAGGCGGGTAATAAAGGTGCCTGTGCCGGTAAAGGGGTCAAGGATGTGTACGCCGTCACTGCCAAGGGTTTGTCCAAATTCCTGCTGCAAAATGTCGTTGACGCTGTGAATGATGAAATCCACAACTTCCACGGGCGTATACACAATGCCCAGTTTTTCTGTCATGCGGGGGAAGGCGTTACGGAAAAACTTGTCGTACAGCTCCACCACAATTTTTTGCCTGCCCTGAGCGTTATCAACACCTTCAGCCCGCATTTTCACGCTGTCATAGAACTTTTGCAGGGTATCGGTTTCTTTTTCGAGGTGGTGCTGGTGCAGGATGTCCAGCACCTTTTGCATAGCCTGCGACATGGGATTCTGGCTGGCAAATCTGTAATCGCTGAACAGGGCGTCAAATACGGGCTTGGTAATGAGATGCTGGGCAAGCATCTCTATAATTTCGGCGTCTGTCAGGCTGTCGTTAAGGTCGTCACGCAGTTCATTGGCAAATTCATTGAATGCCGTGCGCTCCGCCGTGTTTTCCGTGTTTTCGAGAATGGCGGTTATGCGGTCTATGTGGGTGCGGGCAATTTTGGCAATGTCTGAGGCCCATTCTTCCCAGTGGTTGCGATTGCCGCATTTCTTTACCACCTTGGCATAAATGGCCCGCTCAATCTCGCCCATTTCAAAGGTAAGCTGCACAGGTGCTTGACGCTGGCCTGAAGTGGTAGTTTCGCCCAGAGTAAAGCTGCCACTACCGATCTTGCCGCCGTTATCGCCAGTGCTTTTGGCCTGAGCGCGGGGCATGGGCAGCTTGTCGCATACGGCAATGACTTCCATCTTGCGGGGTTCCGCGCCGATGAGGTCAATCTTGTTGATAAAGGCGTCAAAGCGGTCATCGTGCGAGCGCAATGCTTGCAAGACTTGCCAGACAACCCGGTATGTATTGTTGTTGTCCAGGGCTTCGTGCGGTTCCATGCCAGCGGGAATAACCACGGGCAAAACCACATAGCCGCGTTTTTTACCCGGAGCATTGCGCATGACCCTGCCAACGGACTGCACAACGTCCACCTGTGAATTGCGGGGGGAGAGGAATAGCACAGCGTCCAGCGCGGGCACGTCCACCCCTTCAGAAAGGCAGCGCACATTGCTGAGAACGCGGCAAATATCTGCGGGGGTTTCCTCTTTGAGCCAGTTCAGTTTCTCTTCTTTCTGGCTGGCGTTCATGCCGCCGTCCACATGCTCCGCCTCGCATGTGAGGGCAAAGGCTTCAGGAAATTGCGCCTTTTCTTCGGCATCTGCCGTTTGCTGGTAGCTTTGCACTACGGCCTGAAACATGGAGGCGATGTTTTTTGAGCTGATCTTGTGCGTTTTACCCTTGTGCTGCGCTTCAATAACCTGACAAAAGGCCACGGCCCGGCGCATGGCGGCGGGGTCTTCCTCCAGACCGTCAAGGGTCAACCCCTGCTTTGAAAGCGCCTTCCAGCAACCCACAATGCGGGCGGCATCGTCTACCTTTATCTGGTTGTCTTCGTTTTTCAGCAGGTTTTGCAGGCGGCGGTTAACGTGGCTTTCTTCAATGGCCAGCACAATGACCTTGTAATCCACCAGCAAGCCCTGAGCCACGGCTTCCGAAAAAGTGATGGTGTGCAGGGTTTCGCCAAAAAGCGCGGGGTCGTCCATTGAGCAGAGGGCGGCATTCTCTTTTTCCGCCACGGCCTTGGCGCTGTCTGCATAAATGCGGGGGGTAGCCGTCATGTACAGGCGCTTGGCGGCATGGATGAACGCGGCGTCATGAATCTGTACAAAGTGGCTTTCATCGTCATCGCCAAAGGTCACGCCCGTGGTGCGGTGGGCTTCATCGCAGATGACAATATCAAAGGGGGGAAGGTCGAATTTGTTCTGAGCGCGGCTGACCACTTCAATGGAATGGTAGGTAGCAAAAACAACGCTCATGTGTGCGGCATCGTGGCGGCGGGCTATTTCTTCCGCCAGCCGGGCCGCGTTGGTGGTAGCGGGGTAGCGCAGCTCATGGGCAAAGGTTTGAACAATGTCGTCATCCTTTTTGCGCTTTTTGCCCACATCGCTATCAGAGCAAACGGCAAAGCTGTGCAGCGGCACGGCGCTTTCTTGCGTCCATTCCGTAAGAGTTTGCGAAAGCAGGGAAAGACTGGGCACCAGAAAAAGCACGCGCCCGCCGCGCCCGGCTATTGCCTCCGCAATTTTAAGGCTGGTAAAAGTTTTGCCAGTACCGCAGGCCATTATGAGCTTGCCGCGCTCTGCCAGCGCAAGCTGGTCTGTAACGGCACCTACCGCCTTGATCTGGTGGGGGCGCAAGGCCTTTTTGGGCTTCAGGGCCGGGGCTGCGTCTGGTGTATAGAGCGCCCAGTCTATCTGGCTGTTTTCAAGGTCATGAAGGTCGATTTTGCTGACTGGGGGTTGCTGGTCGCGCAAGGCGTCTTCCGCGTGTTCGCTCCAGTCGTTGGTAGTGCAAACAATGATGCGGTGGGTAAAGGGCTTTTTGCCGGATGCGGTAAAAAAACTGTCTATGTCCTTTTTTTGCAGGCGGTGGTCTTCTGCGTACAGCTTGCACTGGATTGCGTGAAATTCGCCCGTGCCTGCTGTTTGCACCACAAGGTCAATGCCCGTATCGCGTGCGTCCAGCCCCTGTTCTTTGGCCCAATCGGAATACAGCCAGACATTGCTGTATAAATCCTTGTAGGACGCCTCATTCTTGAAATAGCAGATAATGAGCTTTTCAAAATATGTGCCTTTTTCGCGCTCAGTAAGCGCGGCATCGCGGTACGTGGCAAGGATTTTTTGCAGGGCTGTCATGGTAGTGTGTCCTGGGTTGTGGCGCTATGAATTTCAGGGGTTTTCACTATAGGCAAATATTGGTTTTGTACGGCATAGGGCGCGAAAGTTCAAATCATAGAATCACTATGATATTGCCGACAATGCGGCGCGGCGGGCTGATGCAGGGCGGCAAGAAATGCTGTGGGTGATATGCCTGTTGAAAAAAGCTGAGATTAAAAAAACCGTGGAAAACTTGTAGCTCTGGCCTTTGCGCACCACTAGGCAAAACTAGAGGCGGCAAAAGCTGGCGGTGGAGTGCTTGCCGTGTTGCCTTTTCGGGGGTTTCTTCGTGCTTCCCCCGTGCTTCGTGGGGGCGGTGCCCTTGGTTCGCTCTTGCTTCAATTGACTCATCTGCCTTTGCTCACTCTTTGTTCAAAGGGATAGACTGTTTTGCAATGTCGCAAGGTTCCAGGCGGGATTAACCTCATGGAAGGAATAAGGCCACCTCTTGCCTTGCCATCGCGGTTTGGAGTTTTTGCGGCACGAAGAGGGTATTTCAGAATTCAATAGGCAGCCAAATGCAAGAGCAAACGCAAGGGCGCGAAGCCCTGAAATCCGCTTGAGAGAATGAATTTTTGTCAGGATGGACATAAACGCAACACTTAGCTGTAAAAAAATAGGAAATTTTTCTGGCGGAAACACATTGAAGATTGCACATGGCTTGTAGGCGTTTATCAACGCACTGAAATTAAGAAGTTTTTTATTCGCGCCCATAATTTTTGCGTTACCCCAGCCAGTAGGGCACCAAAAAAAATTGTTGGTATTTTTGTTGGTATCGAGAAATTTTAAATTTATTTTGTGTAGTAATTTTAGTATATTAAGCGAACAATTATTTAGACGCACGACCACCAAATTTACTTCTCATAAAGCCCCGCAAAGCCCTAAAAGCCTTGCGGGGCTTAGCTTTTATGCCATTTCGACTACTCACTAGTTCTCACTCCCCACCTGTACATACCAACGCTGTGCTGATATGCTTAGGCGAGGACGACATAGTTCGGCTGGAGGATATTTATGGACGCTAAAGGACTAGCTTGCTTCAAGGCATACGATATTTAAGGTAATTGATGGGACAGAAAGAACAGAAATATATTTTTTTATCCTTTCAACCTTTTTGACCCGGTCTTGAATTTTGCCAAGAAGAGAATGTGTTACAACGTTGCCACCGCTATGCGTTAACAGCGCATTGAACCATGCGTAGTGCTCCGCTTTGTGCTTGCTACAGTCTATATAATTATATTGTTCTTACTCTTTGGAATTTTACAAGAGCCTTTTAGTATTTGACCTTATTTTCACCTTCATGTATTCTTTTCAGTTGAAAAGATCCCTAGTGAGGAGCTATGAAAAAAAACGCTCATCGCAGGCATTACTGGTCAGGACGGGGCATATTGGGCCCGTTTTCTTTTACCGAAAGGATATGAAGTGCACGGCATTAAACGCCGCCCTTCGCTGTTTAACGCAGCGAATTGATGCCATTTACCAGGGTGTGCATGACAAAGAAAAACGTTTTTTTCTGCATTACGGTGATCTGACAGACATCGCTAACCTTATTAGCCTTGTTCAGAAAATTCAGCCGGACGAAATATACAACCTGGGGGCAGCACAAAGCCATGTGCAGGTTTCATTCGAGTCGCCAGAATACACCGCCAACGTCGACGCCCTGGGCACCCTTCGGGTACTTGAAGCCGTGCGCATTCTTGGGCTTGCCCAAAAAAATCACGTTTACCAGGCTTCCACCTCTAAGCTGTACGGCATGGTGCGGAACCCCCGCAGAGGGAAACAACGCCGGTTTACCCACGCTCTCCGTACGCCTGTGCTAAAAATTATGGCTATTAGATTACGGTGAACTACCGTGAGTCCTATAATATGTATGCCTGTAACGGCATTTTGTTTAACCATGAATCTCCCATGCGCGGGGAGACATTTGTTACCCGCAAGGTAACCCGCAGGTTAGCCCGCATTGCCCTTGGGCTGGATAGCTGCCTGCATATAGGCAACATCAACTCACTGCGAGACTGGGGCCATGCCCGTGACTACGTGCAAATGATGTGGTTGATGCTGCAACAGGAACAGCCGGAAGATTTTGTTATTGTCACGCGTGAACAGCATTACGTTCGTGAGTTTATTGAAGTATGTGCAGCGCACTTTGGCCTTTCTCTTGCCTGGAAAGGAGAAAGTATGGATGAGGTAGGCACTGTAGCCAGCTTTGATAAAACTGCCATGCTTGCCTTGCTGGAGCGGCAGATGCAAGGGGAAGAAACCGCTACGCGGGAAGCCTTTATGCGTGAAGTGGTAGAGCGCATGGAACAAAACCCGGCTTTGCGCCTTGGGCATGCCCTTGTGCACAGAGACCCGCGTTACTTCCGCCCGGCTGAGGTGGAAACGTTGCTGGGCGACGCTGCCAAGGCCAAGCAAAAGTTGGGTTGGGAGCCCAAAACACCCTTTGCCGAGTTGGTGCGGGAAATGGTGGAAGAAGATTTTGGCCACGCCCGTAAAGATAGCCTGTGCCTGCACGCCGGGTTTGAAGTGCATGAGGTGCGTGAATAATGCCAGCGTCTCGCGCATTCCAGGCTGCGCTGCAACAGGGAAGCAGGGTGTATGTATCCGAGCACCGGGGCCTTGTGGGCAGTGCCATTATGCGGGCCCGGCATGGGAGCAGCATTACCAATGTGGTTACCCGCACCAGCAAGGAGCTAGACCTGCGCAACCAGCAGGCCGTGGCAGACTTTTTCACAGCAGAGCAGTCTGAATATGTGATCCTTGCTGCGGCAAGGGTGGGGGGGCATTCATGCCAACAACACCTACCCCGCAGACTTCATTCGCGACAACCTGCAAATGCAGACCAGTGTCATCGACTCTGCCAGGAAGAACGGAGGCAAGAAGCTCCTTTTTGGGGTTCTTCCTGCATCTACCCCAGGCTGTTCCCCCAGACCATTAAAGAAGAATATTTGCTTACCGGGCCGCTGGAGCCTACCAACGAATGGTACGCTCTGGTTAAGATTGCTAGCATAAAAATGTGCCAGGCATACCGCACCCAGTATGGGTTTGACGCCATTTCCACCATGCCCACCAACCTGTATGGCACGGGCGATAACTACCACCCGGAAAACAGCCATGTTATTCCAGCCCTTATCCACCGCTTTCATGAAGCAAAACAGGCGGGGAAAGCGAAGTTGCCATTTGGGGCACAGGTACACCGCGCTCTAAATTTCTTTTTGTGGAAGACCATGCAGAAGCCTTGGTATTCCTCATGCACCACTATTCAGGGCACGACCACATAACTATAGGCTGAGGTAAAGATTTTTTGCTATACGACAATTGGCAACTCTGGTAGCTCATGCTGTGGGCTTTGTTGGCAATATTACCACCGACACCACCAAGCCAGACGGCACCCCGCAGAAACTGCTGGATGCAAGCCGCATAACGGCCCTTGGCTGGCAGCCGCGCACCACACTGGAAGCGGGCCTTGCCACCGCCTATGCCGACTTTTGCAAGAAGGAAACTCTTAGCTAATGAGTGATTCTACAGAACATATTCTTGTTATAGAAGCTGGAAAAACAGAAAGCCAGTACTGGAAAGACCTGTGGCGTTACCATGAGCTGCTGCTGTTTTTGTGCTGGCGCGATATTTTGGTGCGCTACAAGCAAACCGTAATTGGGGTGCTGTGGGCAGTGCTGCGCCCTCTGCTTACCATGGTGGCTTTTACCATTGTGTTCGGCAAGGTAGCCAAGCTGCCCAGTGAAGGTGAGGCCCCTTACAGCATTATGGTATTTGCCGCCATGTTGCCGTGGCAACTGTTTGCCACTTCTCTTACTGAAAGTGCCAACAGCTTGGTGTCCAACGCCAACCTGGTGTCCAAAATCTACTTCCCGCGCCTCATTGTTCCCATGAGCAGCATTGCTGTGAATATCATCGACTTTGCCATTACCTTTGTAATGCTTCTGGCTCTTATGGCCTGGCATAGTTATGCTCCGCCCCTGCAAATGCTGTGGGTGCTGCCCCTTACCCTGCTCACAGGCATTGTGGCCCTTGGGCCGGGGTTGCTCCTGTGTTCGCTTAACGTAACATACCGCGACTTTCGCTATGTGGTGCCCTTCATCACACAGTTTGGGCTATACATTTCCCCGGTGGGCTTTTCTAGTTCTATTGTGCCAGAACAATGGCGAATGTGGTTTGAACTGAACCCTCTGGTAGGTATTATTGACGCCTTTCGCTGGGCAATCTTGGGGAACATTCCCTTTCCGGAGCAGGCTTTCAGCATTTCTTGTATTGCTGCGCTGCTGTTTATGGTAGTTGGCATTGTGGTGTTCCGCAAAACAGAAAAAACCTTTGCTGATATTATATAGAGGCCACTGTGAAGGCAGTTATTCAAGTTGAAGGGTTAAGCAAAAAATACCAAATCAAGCATCAGGCAGGGGGCGCACTGTATAAAACCTTGCGTGAAACCATTACTCACCTGCCCAAACGCTTGTTTTCCCGCTCTCCCAAAGAAAGCCGCGAAGAGTTCTGGGCACTGAACGATGTGAGCTTTAATATTATGCCCGGTGAACGGGTGGGGATTATTGGGCGCAACGGGGCGGGTAAGTCTACCTTGCTCAAACTGCTTTCGCGCATTACTGAACCCACCAAAGGAAGAATTACTTTGCGGGGCAGGGTGGCAAGCCTTTTGGAAGTAGGCACGGGTTTTCACCCGGAACTCACCGGAAGGGAAAATATTTTCCTTAACGGGGCTATTTTGGGCATGCACCGCAGCGAAATTCAACGCAAATTTGATGAAATAGTAGACTTTTCCGGAGTAGAAAAATTCCTGGATACCCCGGTAAAGCGCTACTCTTCGGGCATGTATGTGCGCCTTGCCTTTGCCGTAGCTGCCCACCTGGAACCTGAAATTCTTATTGTAGATGAAGTGCTTGCCGTAGGTGATGCCGAATTTCAAAAAAAATGTATGGGAAAAATGGAAGAGGTGAGCCAGGGGCAGGGGCGAACCGTGTTGCTGGTGAGCCACAACATGAATCACATACTAGCACTTTGCCCAGGGGCATTGTTTCTTGGTAATGGTCAAGTTATTTTTCAAGGAATGGCTGAAGATGTCATAAAAGAGTATAAGCAAGCCCAGCGCGCTTTATCTAATGAATCAAGCAAAATTTCCCGTATGCCTGTCGGGCGTCACCCTTTTATGACAGAGCTTGAATTAAGCTGTTCTGAAAATACTTCATTACAATTTTGTACTTCAAATTCAGAACTAACACTACGTTGTCAGATACTAGCTCAAGAAATTGATGCGAACAAAGAGTATCAGGCTCTTTGGTTTTTGAAAGCGGATGACGGCTCCGTACTAAGCGTCAGTGCATCGTCTGCCATGCACGGGGTATCACTGAACAAAAATACGATGGAAGTTACCTGCAAACTCAAGTTGTCCCCTTTGCCTGTAGGCAATTATTATTTTCGGGTACTGTTACACGTTCCAGGTATGGATAACTTTGATGATGTTGATAATATTTTACCTTTCTCTGTTGTTCAATCAACCTGCGGTTCTGGACTGTTTAACAGTTCGCTGGCCTATGGGGCAAAATTTTATGTTCCCAACACATGGGAAATAACAAAACATGTCACACCGAGAATATAAGTTGTCGCTATGAAACGTCATCTACAAAAAATTTTAGCATGTATTTGCAATATTTCCTGCAAGTCCTGGCGGGAACAAATACCTTTGGATTTTGTGAATATTGAATCTACGTATGCAACCCTTCAAGCCTGCCGTCAAAGGATAGAGCACAAAACGCCCGGTGCTTATTTGCGATTTGGCGATGGAGATATCTCCCTTGCCAAGGGACATGATGAACTTTTACAGAAAAGTTCACAAGACATTGCAGCGGGCATGCAGCAGGCACTCTCGTCTTTCCACCCAGGCATAATGAAAGCCCTTCCATTGCATTCTCATCGTTTTGGCTATGAAGAAGGTATGTTTCCAGGGGTTCATCTTGTAGAAGATAGTCAAGCAGAGCGTTTTTTACGTGAAGTTGTGGATTTTTTCATTGGCCGAAAAATTTATAGTGCAGTGGCTTTGCACCACCAATTTGTTGTAAACTATGAAAATGCGTTAAATTTTTTAATTCTCTTAAAGCAAAATACGAAACTTTTTATTGGAGCAAAGGATGTTCCTTCTGATATTAAAGAGAACCTTTTTGGGCACGCTCCTCACATTAAAACACCAATGGCTAATTCTTTTAGAGTCATAGATGAAGTTGAACAACAGGCAAGTGATTTTCTTTCGAATAATCAAGGATTTGGCGTTGTAGTTGTTGCCATGGGCTGCGCCGGTCGCATTTTGTCCCATCGTCTTTTTTCTACACCACAGGGAAGCAATCTTTTCTTTTTTGACTTCGGAAGTTTGCTCGATATTTTTTGTGGTTGGGAAACTCGCGCATGGCACAGCCTGTCTGGAATCAGCAAAGAAAATATACTGAATGCAAAACAAATTCTTAGCAAATATGAATAACAATACTTTTATCATTACTACCACAACATATCCTTCACAAAAAAAGCTTTGTTATACTTCCTCACGGTCTGTATTTACACCAGATGAAAGAATTAGCCAAATGCACGCTAGTATTGAATCTGTTCTTCATCATTGCCCCTCTGCACGAATAGTGTGGGTGGAAAACGGGCAAAAGGACGTGGCAAGCAGCGTTCCGTCCCATATTGACTATTACTATGCAGGAAAAAATTTTTGGGTGCGACGCACTGCTGATTGTTCATTCAAAGGGCTTGGTGAATCGTTTCTTTTACTCTGGCTATTGAATCGTCCCTCATTGCTTCCAAAAGCAGACCTTTATTTCAAAATGAGTGGTAGGTATTTTTTAACGGAGCAATTCGACATACGGTCTTGGGAATGCCAAAAAATGTCATTTCTGTTTTATGGAAGAAGCGTTTCAACCCGGTTATACTCTATTCCCGCTGGGGCACTCCATTGCTGGAAAAAAGCGTTATTTTTATGTACAATCGGCTTGCTGCAAAGTAAATCAATTGAAGATCTTTTGCCGAAATTCATTCCCAAAGACATTATTTGTCAACGGAACCAATTAGGTGTTTCAGGGTATGTTGCTCCTACCGGAGAAGTGCTCTCTGAATAATGATAGTAAACTACATGACAATCATGCAAAAACAAGATCTCTTAATTTACACGGCCTCCCCTTTGCCAAATTTTATTAAAAATCTCAAACTGCCTTGGTGGAAAAGCACTTTTCTCTGGTTTTTTTTGCGGACGTTGCGTCATCGGTTGTTTCTTTATAAACGCGCTATGGGGCATTTTGCAGTAACAAGAAGTGTGCTGGAAGGCTTGAAACAGAATAAAATTAACTTTTGTTACAATCCTCAGTTTGCCCACAGGGCAGCTTGTGCTTTGGTGCTATCTTGTGAAGAAGCCCTTGACTACGCAATTAATTTAAAAAAAAAAGGGAAAATTGATTATTTGATGGCCGGACCAAATATTTCAGTTTTGCCCTCCAACGGAAGAGGCCTGCTGGCGCATCCTTTGGTAGATGTATGTATTGTTCCTTCTCAATGGGTTAAAACTCTATATATTAAGGACTCTCCCGTATTGGCAGGGAAAATTGCAATCTGGGCGGCAGGTATTGATGCAAAGTACTGGACCCCGCATGAAGCAACCAAGCCGATGTCGAAAAACATTCTTATATATGTTAAAACAAAAGATGCGCCTCTTGAAATGGTTTTTGAGCTTTTAACAAAAATGGATTTTATCCCGCATATAGTGCATTATGGAAATTATCGTTCCGATGAATATAAGCAAGCGCTTTCAAAATGTAGCTGTGCTGTTGTTCTTAGCCGAAGTGAGAGCCAAGGGTTAGCGCTTGCTGAAGCCTGGGCAATGGATGTTCCCACTTTTTGCTGGGATCCACAAGAATTTGTGTACAAGAAACGACATTATTCCCAAGTGTCTTCGTGTCCATATCTTGCTTCTGCAACGGGAGATCGCTGGAAAACCAAAGAAGAGCTGGAACGTTTACTACAAAATTTGTACAAATCTCATAGTTCATATGAGCCGCGGAATTGGGTCCTTCATAATATGACGGACGAGATATGCGCCCAGCGCCTTTGGGCTTTATTTGTGTCCCATCAACAATAAAAACAAGCTAACTACCTATTTGCTTGGAGTTGTAGTTTTCTCAAAAAATACGACTGATGGATGATCGCTTTACTTTCGGTGGGGAAGGTTGCTGATCGTACATTGAGGGTCCTTCCGAATTTTCCGTGAGTAGGTGACCATATAGTCCCCCCCCGGAGGGTGATCATGAAGGACACGGACCTGTATTCGCGGATTCTGGGGCTGAGCGCCCCGTGGTTTGTTGCTGATGGCGAGTTGGACACAACCGTAGGCCAAGTGGATGTCCATGTTGACCATGCTACCGGTATCCGATGGCGATGCCCGACCTAAGGTTATGGCTACATGACCGTGGTGTGTGACCTGCTCGACAGAACGGTGGAATTTGTGCTTTAGAACCGCAAGATAGAGAATTATTACTGACAGATCACACGCAGCACTCAAGCGCATCCAGGCCGTGGCTATGTACATGTGGTAGCCGGACCTCAAGGCCACGATTAAGCAAGTGCCCGATGCGCTGAGCAAAAATGATATTTGTAATTACAGGACAATTTTATCCTCACACAGCATGTCTCTTTTAAACCCTTTTATTTTTAAAATTTTTTGCCAGATATACGTTGTGGTGTTAAATTAACGATGAAATAGCAAAATCAGCACCTATAATCCCTATTGTGATTGATTAAAACAAGATTTAATCACAGAAGTTTCCAATAAAATAATAAACACTAATTTAGCAAAGATGTTGTATAAAATATTTTGTTAATATCCTGACTAAAATATAGTTATCTAAAAAAATATATATTTGTGCCTATCAGCCCGAAGTTTTCGATTGTATTGAGCACGATAAATGGAGAAGTTATGTGGATAATTCGAGAAGCAAAGCGTCTTGTTGTCTGGTTATTTCATGCAATACATACAGCGTGGAGTCTTATTGCATTTGTCGCACGGTTTAGAAATAGGGCTTTATTACTCACAGACGGTCGTTTTGTCTGTCACTGGAAAGATCGTTGGCCTTGCCTTAATGATGCGACAGCGACAACTGGATTTGACGCTCATTACATTTATCATCCTGCTTGGGCAGCTCGTAGAATTTTTGCGACAACACCAGAAAAACATATTGATATCAGTTCAAAGCTCGACTTCGTAACCATGCTTTCTGCTTTTTTACCTGTCGAGTTTTATGATTACCGGCCAGCAAATATTGCTCTCCCAGGCTTACGTTGTTGTCATGCTGACCTCATGGCCTTACCTTTTGAGAATAACTCCATTAAGTCTTTATCATGTATGCATGTGGTAGAGCATATTGGGCTTGAGCGTTACGGTGACCCCCTTGACGGCCAAGGCGATCTGAAGGCCATTCGTGAATTAATTCGTGTTTTGGCTTTGGGTGGAAGTTTATATTTTGTCGTGCCTATGGGTGAAATGGCGCGCATTCAGTATAATGCCCATAGGATTTATACCTATAAGCAAGTACTATCCTACTTTGGCCTTCTTTCACTTGAAGACTTTGCTTTTATTACTGATGATGGAGAATTTATTGAAAAAGCGAGTGAAGATACCCTTGTTGGGTCAAAGTATGGCTGTGGCTGTTTTCATTTTATAAAAAAAGAGTTGTTATGAAAGCAACAATTAAAAAAATATTTAAGTTTTTTTTGTGTTCCTATCCTGATGCATTGAATGAAATCCCTCGTATCGAATGGGTTCGACAAGCGTTAACAGCCCTTCCCGCTGGTCAAAGAATTTTGGATGCTGGCGCTGGAGAGTTGCGGTATAAAAAATTTTGCAATCATTTGAAATATGTTGCCCAAGATTTTGGACAATATGAAGGGCATGGCAACGAAAAAGGCCTTCACACAGGGACATGGAATCAGTCAAAGTTGGATATCGTAAGTGATATTACTGCCATACCAGAACCTGATGCCTCCTTTGACGCTATCCTTTGCGCTGAAGTGTTGGAACATTTGCCAGATCCTCTCTTGGCTCTAAAAGAATTTTCTCGTCTTCTGCGGCCCGGAGGGTCACTTATTCTTACTGCACCATTCGCATCTTTTGTACATTTTGCTCCGTATTTTTTTAATACGGGTTTTTCAGAATACTGGTACAGACGACATTTGCCCGCAACGGGGTTCGAAATTGTCGATTTGCAGGCCAACGGTAATTTTTCAGAGTTCATGTTGCAAGAAACGACACGTATTGCCGAAATCGCAAAGCGTTATTGTCCAAGTATTAAGCCCACTCTTTTAGATAAAATTGGGCTTCGCTTAGTTATAAACCTTTTATGCAAGATGCAAGGTGTAGACAAGAGCTCTCATGAGTTTGTATGCTTTGGCTATCACATTATTGCAAAAAAGAAATAATGTATAAGAATATTTGTGTCTCTATTTGCGGTGGTCTTGGAAACCAGATGTTCCAATATGCTCTCGGATGCGCTCTGGAGCAACGACTACGTGTTCCTATAGTCTATGACCTGAACTGGTTCTCGCATATGGAAGGCTGCACCCCCCGGCGGTTTATGCTTAATGGGTTTCCAAAAATTGCAAAATCGTTTTGTGCTGTTGCAGAGAAAGACAGAAAGGTTCTCTTGTTCGGCGGCGTGCCGTTGCGGCATAAAGTGTGCGATGCACTGTTGGGCAGAACACGGCGATTCGGTCCGGCCTTTGTGCAAGAACCGTCTCCTGCCTACTGGGAGGGAATTTGGAATATACAGTGCCCTGCCTATGTGCAAGGTTTTTGGCAATCATCACGTTATTTTGAGAAGATAGAAAGCACAATTCGGAAAATTTTTGCTTTTCCATCCTTGCCGGAGCCTGCAAGACGGCTTGCGGAAGAAATTCGTCCACTCCAAAATTCTATCGCGGTGCATGTTCGCCGTGGCGATTACGCCCATAATGCCGCAACCAACGCAGTGCACGGGCTGTGCTCAAGTGCCTATTATACTGCGGCAATTGAATATTTCAAATCATTTGCGCAAGACGCACGTCTCTATATTTTTAGCGATGAACCCGCTTGGGTTCGTGAACATTTCGACACTCGTGATGTTCCCGCAACTGTGGTAGATTTACACGACGAAAATGATGCACATCACGACATGCATCTCATGACCTTGTGTAAGCACCATATTATTGCTAACTCATCATTTTCATGGTGGGGAGCCTGGCTATCTCAAAACGGCGGTGTCGTTTGTGCCCCAAGAGGCTGGTATAATATGAAAAAATATAGTGATTTGACCTGTGCAGTTTCGTCATGGGTTCAAATTAATGGGGAAGGCTCACATGCATAGACATTTTTTGCCTTATTTATGCTGCCCTGAGACAAAACAGCCGTTAAAGCTTGAGGTTATAGAAGAAACAACAAGTGGATTTATTAAGACGGGAGTGCTTAGTACAGAAGATGGCGCACATCGCTATTCGATCCGTGATGGAATCCCGCGCTTTGTGGCCAGCGAAGACTATGCAGATTCTTTTGGTCGGGAATGGGAGATGTTTCCGGTTGTGCAGTTTCAACAACAAAACACTAACAGAACCATGCGCGACCATACAGAAAAAATGTTTTATTCCATAACAGAGTGGGGCGCGGAAGAATTAAGAGGTCATACTGTCGTAGAATTTGGTTGCGGTTCCGGGAGATTCTTGGACATTGTTCATGCGGCCCAAGGCAATGAGGGGTTGGTTATAGGGCTTGAGTTAAGCGGCGCTGCCGATGTCGCCAGAAAAAACTTTGGGGAAAATTGTAATGTATTGATTGTTCAGGGAGATGCGTTGCAGCCTCCATTTAACAGTGAAACCTTAGATTTTGTTTATTCGATTGGTGTCCTTCATCACACACCATTGCCAGTCAAGGGATTGAAGGAAATGGTTCGTGTAGCCAAAAGGAAGGGAAAAATCGCAGTTTGTGTTTACCATTCGCAATGTTCTTTTTACGCTGCTCCTTCCATCTATGGTATGCGTAAATTTATAAACCTGTTAAAAAGCCGATGGAGCGAACGTCAGGCATATAAAATTGCATTATGGTATTCAAAGTTTGCTGGATATTTTTTATATTATATTGATAGTATTATTTCAAAGATTCCTATTGTTGGTCAACGTATCGTCAGATTTCTTCAACAATATGTATATGCTCTTTCGACATTGCCGGATTTGCAGTGGAGGATTTTGGATACGTTTGATGCGATAACCCCAACTTACGCTTCCACTCATTCTCCAGAAGAAATAGAATTTTGGTTGAGCGAGTTGGGCTGTACAGAATTTCATAACTCTCAATTTGCTCCTGCTTCATACACGGTTATAAAATAATGTGCGGCATAACAGGTATTGCAGTTGAAGTGGCGATGCGTTTGCAAGAGAGCTTGAAACGTATGACCTCCTCCCTTGCGCATAGGGGGCCTGATGGTGAAGGCACGGCATTTTTCGATAGCTGTGCCTTGGGGCATAGACGCCTCGCCATTGTGGACATTGCCGGTGGTTCACAGCCGATGTTTTCCCCGGAAAGAGATGTGGCTGTTGTTCTCAATGGGGAGATATACGGCTACCGGCAGTTGCGTGAAACACTTGACTATCCCTTTCGTACCAATTCAGACACAGAAATTTTGTTGGCCCTGTATGAACGTTATGGCCTTGATATGGTCAGGCATCTACCGGGAATGTTTGCTTTTGCTCTGTGGGATGACAAAAAGAAATTATTGCTTTGCGCCAGAGACCGTTTTGGTGAGAAACCGTTTTTTTATGCGCCATGCGCACAAGGTGGATTGATTTTTGCCTCGGAGATCAAAGCGCTACTTGCTTCAGAACTCTTGCCTCCTCAACGGCTGAATTATAGTGCTTTGGGACACTACCTCAAGCACTTGTGCGTGCCTGTAACGCAGAGTATTTTTTCTGGTATTGTGCCTCTTCCGCCGGCGCATCAGTTGGTTTTTTGTCAAAATAAACTTAGTGTGAGCCGTTATTGGGATTTTCCTGCGCCGCAGTCCAAGGCGACATTGGCAGATTCTGTTGAGCAATTTTCAGATCTGTTTTCAACAGCGGTACGTCGGCAACTGGTGGCCGATGTTGATGTTGCGGCTTTTTTGAGTGGGGGTCTTGATTCCTCGTCTGTGGTGTGCGCCGCTGTGCGGCATAAACCGGATTTGCGTACAATGGCGTATGGTTTTTGCGAGGGGGTTGACGAGCGCCCCTTTGCTCTTGAGGCAGCTCAATTATATCATACCCGGCACGAAGAGCTGCATGATGGGCAACTCGATCTGCCCGCATTACTGGAAAAGATGGCAGACGTTTTTGACGAACCCTTTGCTGATTCTTCTAATATTCCTACATATTTGATTTCACGACAGGCGGTGAAACACGCTCGCGTGGTGCTGACCGGCGATGGCGGCGACGAACTGTTGGCAGGCTATGATGGAGTCTATCGAGATTTACTTTTAAAAACGTCTAGATTCAAGGTGCGCTTTCGCGCCGCGCTGACGCTCTTTAGACGAGCTTGCGAAAATGCCGTTCGTATGCGTAGAGACGCTTTGCGGTGCCTGCGGCAGAGCGGGGCCGTGCTGCGTGGTATTTCTAATGTCGCATCACACAGATATAATGGAGGCTATTTCCCTGATAGGGAGCTAAAAGCGTTTTCTTTCGAAGATGTGCCTCTTTTGCCTACGTTGCATGGAGGGCTGGATGACGCGCTGCGTCTGGATGTGGCTAATTACATGCCGGCAGATATTTTGGTAAAGACTGATAGAGCTTCCATGGCCAACGGATTGGAGCTGCGGGCTCCTTTTTTGGACGTGGATGTGGCTTCGTTTTTATTGGCTTTACCCACAACGCTGAAAATTGATGACAGGCACAGCAAAATATTGTTGCGGGAGGCATTTGGCGCCAAATGGCCTCCAAGTTTTGTACATCGTGACAAAGTCGGTTTTGGCGCTCCTGTTCACTGGTGGCTCCAAAAAGAAGGCATGACTGAGTTTTGTCGCCAGTATTTTAAGCCTGACCGCCTTATACATCAGATTTTACCGGATGGCTTTGTGGAAAGATACGCACACCAGTGCAACTACCAGTGTTGGATTTTGTTGGTTTTGAGCGTTTGGCTGGAAAAATATGCAAAATACATCGCTTTGTAGCGTGGTGTCGATAGCGCCACAAATCTCAGTCATTATGGCTGTGCGTAATTGCGCGCCATATTTAGCAGAAAGTATCGATTCCATACTTAATCAGACTTTTGAAGATTTTGAATTCATCATAGTCGATGATTCCTCAACAGATGCCACGCCGCAAATATTAGCCGACTATGCCGCCAGGGATGCTCGAATTCGGATCTTGCGCAACGAGCAAAATCTTAAGCTTGCAGCTTCTCTCAATATTGCCTTGCGAGTAGTTCGTGCTCCTCTTATCGCTCGTATGGATGGTGATGATTGGTCCTATCCTGAGCGTTTGGAAAAGCAATATGCTTTTATGAAGACGAATTCACAGGTGACAGTTTGTGGAACATGGCTGGCTTGTTATGAGACCGGGGAGTTATGGAAACGGCCCATTGCACATTCTGACATTAGTGCCCAGATGCTCTTCAATTCATCTATTGTCCACCCTTCAGTCATGATATATCGGGATACGCTGAAAAATATTGGGGGCTACGATGAAACGATGCCCCTCGCTCAAGACTATGATTTATGGGCAAGGCTGGCCCTTTGTAGTGACACGCAGTTTGCCAATATTCCGCAGGTGTTGTTGCGGTATCGAGTTTATCCTGAATTGGATCGCTCCTCGTATAATGCCAGGCAAGCGCACGTTGCGAATATGATCCGTTGCAAACTGCTGCATCGGTTAGGGCTGCTGCCCACGGACGAGCAGCTGCGATACCACCGTATTCTTGGCGGGGTTGAAGCACCCCGAGGAGTTCAAGATATTATTGCTTGTCTTGCCTGGAAAGGAGCCTTGCTCGACGCCAACAAAAATGCTCAGTTTTGCGGGCAGGACGCTTTGGAAGGACTTTTGAGCAACGTTATGCCCAGAATGCTTTGGCGCATGGTGCGAGAGTTCCTTGCGAGGGCGTGGCGCAGTGTTGCGCCGCAGTGCGTCAGAAAAATATATTATCATTTACGAATTGTTCTGCATAAGGTACTGTAACTCTTATGAAGATTGCTATTATCGCGGATTCCGCCCCGCCTTTGAGCATGGGGGGGGAGCAGCCGTTCACATTATATGTTGCACTCTTTTTTGTGTTCACAAGGGGTTGACTCTTATCTAATTACATTTTGTGACGCAAAGAACAAAAAGTAATAGTGACCCAAGCATACTGCGGTCACAAAAGAGTCCTTTGCTAACCAAGACCCTCAAGGCTGTAGTAAAATTATTTTTTTACTGGCGATCGATAAAAAATTGCCTGCCAGGCATATCTTATTTTAGAAAATACTCAGGGATATTATCAAGCTGTCAATGATCAGCCCCGTTTTTTTGTACCAGGTTAAATGTTAGTGGTAGATTCTTTGTGGTTCTGCTTCCGCCGCCTGTATGGCCGATAATTCTGGCGGAGGAGAGATTGGTCCCATTTCTCCTCTTTGGGGTGGGGGAAAAACAGTCAATGGCACCGGAGGTCTGCCGTTAAGGGAGCGATGCGGCCTACGGTGGTTGTAGTGCTGGCGCCAGTTTTCGATAACCACTTCGGCTTCCCGTACCGTCATAAACACCTCGCCGTCCAGCAGCTTGTCCCGAAGCTTGCCGTTAAAGCTTTCGCGGTAACCATTTTCCCAGGGGCTGCCTGGTTCAATGTACTGCGTCTGCACAGACAGATTTGCCAACCATTCTTTTAAAGCTAGCGCTACGAATTCTGGACCGTTGTCCGAGCGAATGTTATCTGGTCTGCCATGCGTCAAACAAATCTGCCCAAACGTGTATTACTTGCTCTGCACGAATTGTGCGGGCTACATGTAGCGCCAATCATTTACGGCTATATTCATTGAACGGTGGCATTCTTGGCCGCATGGATTTTAGCGATATGGGCCCCGGCCATGTGTATGCCGAAGCCTCTGTGCGGGCGGGCTGCGCAACAAATATGAAATCTCGGACTTGCGGATGCAACGGGCCGCAGCGGGGAATATGATTCGTCATCCGCCTATTACGGCCTGCATCTGGGCGTCGTCTATGTGTGGGACATTACGGACAAAGCCTCACTCGACATGTACGGCAAATATTTCTGGACGCGGCAAAAGGGCGATTCCGTCACGCTTTCCACCGGCGACCCCATCGACTTCAAGGATGAGGATTCCAACCGCCTGCGCCTTAGGTCGCGCTTTAGCTACGCGCTGAAC
>Ga0183101_1000021_pt22 | contig 29374 bp, 42 predicted proteins | sample Biomet3_FD_127790 | JGI IMG/M metagenome (GOLD analysis project Ga0183101, IMG submission 127790) | Microbial communities from bioreactor (seeded with sewage sludge) at LBNL, California, USA - Biofuel metagenome 3 | ecosystem: Engineered > Bioreactor > Anaerobic > Unclassified ...
TTGGGGGGAGGCCGGCCCGGAATCGCCCGCGCTGTATGTGCTGCCGGAGCTTTCCTGCTCCGACATGGCGGATCTGGCCCAGGGCCGGGCTTCCAGCATTGCCCTGCGCGGCGTGCTTGAGCTGCTGCTGCGGGGCAAACCTGTGCGCACGCTGGGTTTTGCCTTCCGCAACCATGCGGAAACGGCCCCCCACGCGCTGTTGCGGCTTTATGAAGGATATGCCGCCACGCTGGCTTCCTACGGGCTGACGGAGCTTGCCCCCGTTGCGCCCGAATCCTTCAACGTGCGGCAAACCCTGGTAACGGCGGACCATGTGACGGCGGCCATGGCGCAAGGCGCGCGCGCGTTGCGCGTTCCCTACCGTGCGGTGGTCACCCCGCTGGCGCGGCAGATGGCGGCGGAACACGACCTGACCATTTTAAACAATCTGTAGGTGTCGCATGCTCATAGGCATTGTTGTCGGCAACGTTTGGGCCACCCGCAAGGAAGAATCCCTCAACGGGCTGAAGCTCATGGTGGTGCAGCGTCTTGACCTTGCCCACAACAAGCTGGCCGAAAGCTTTGTGGCTGTGGACTGTGTGGGCGCTGGCATTGGCGAGCGCGTGCTCATCGCCACCGGCAGCTCGGCCCGCAAGGCCCTGTATAACCAGGAATCACCGGTTGACGCGTCCATTGTGGGCATTCTGGATCAGGAAGAAATGATGGGCAAAACGCCGGAGAGCCTTTAGGCCATGGACACGCTGGGCATTGTGGATAGCCGCAGCATAGCCGCCGGAGCGGACCTGGCGGACGTGATGCTGAAAGCCGCGCCCGTGGCTCTGGTGCGGGCGGCCGTTATTTGCGCCGGGCGTTTTCTCATTATCGTTGAGGGCGACCGCGAAGCTGTGGAAACCTCCGTTGCGGCCGCAGTGAGCACCGGCTGGCATCTGGCCGCAAGCTACGTGGTTTCGCACGTTTCGCCCCAGGTCATCGGCGCGCTGCACCGTGAACCGGCCCCCTTGGCCGGGCGCGCCCTGGGCGTTGTTGAATGCCGCAACGCCGCCGACGGCGTTATTGCCGCCGACAAGGCGGTGAAGCGGGCCGATGTTTCCCTTATGCGCCTGGTGCTTGGCCAGGGCATTGGCGGCAAATCATACTTTGTGCTCACGGGCGATGTGCAGTCCGTGCGCGAGGCCGCCGCGGCAGCGGCGGAAACACTGGGCAAAAGCCTGTTGCAGCAGGTTGTCATTCCTCAGCCGGATGCGGCTGTGGTCAAAGCGCTGGCGGGCATTGCCGCCCATGACGCCAGCCAAGCATCCCCCGCCGCAGTGGCGGGACAGACGAGGTAGCTATGGGCAAGACACTGATAACCCAGGAAAATCTTGATCAGTTCGTACACGGCAAAACGCTGGACATGGATGGTTCCAAAATCATTACCGCTGGCGCGCGTGACGAACTGACCAAACGCGGCATCGACATCGTTTATGGCGAGGCCGCGTGCGCCGCCTGCGGGCATGAAGCGCATGCCGACCATGGGCATGCCAGCCACGGACACGCGGAAACCCCTTCCGAGGGCGATTGCCCGGAGGAACTGCTTATCGGCGTGGCCGCCATCATTCGGCAGCATTACGGCATCACCAATCCGGATGAGCTGCGCCGCATCACGCTGGAGACCGTTCGGGCCATAACCGCCGGTCAACACTAAAACATTTTCGGTGCGGCAAAGCCGCAACCGGCAAACTTTCGGGCCGTCCCCGAATGAACACACCCTTGAGGTAAGGAGACAACAATGGCGACGATGACTGACGCATTGGGCATGATTGAAACCCGTGGTCTTGTGGGCGCTGTGGAAGCGGCTGATGCCATGGTGAAGGCGGCCAACGTGACCCTGATCGGCCGCGAACAGGTTGGTTCCGGTCTTGTGACCGTGATGGTGCGCGGCGATGTGGGCGCGGTAAAGGCCGCCACCGACGCCGGCGCCGCCGCCGCTTCGCGCGTGGGCGAGCTGGTGAGCGTGCATGTGATTCCCCGCCCGCACGAAGAAGTGGAAATGATTCTGCCCAAGCGCAAGTAACCACTGCCCGCTGAAGATACATAGAGAACGGCGGCGCGAGGATTGCCTTCAGATCTTCGCGCCGTCCGGAGGATAACGTGACCCAGTTTTACGGAAAAACGAAAATCTGCTACGGCCCCTACGCCCTGGAAACCCTTGAAACGTTTCCCGCCACGCATGCCTTTGTGGTTACCGACCCCTTCATGGTCAAAAGCGGTTTTGCCGACCAGGCCGTGAGCCATCTGAAGCGCAAGGGCATTGGCTACAGCATTTTTTCAGGTGTGGAACCGGACCCGACCCTTCAGGCCGTGGTGGAAGCCACGCGTATTTTCCTCAGCAGCCGGTCCGACATGATTCTTGCCCTCGGCGGCGGCTCGGCCATTGATATGGCCAAGGCCATCTCCTATTTCGGGCGCAAGGCCGACGCCAGCCGAAAAACCATGCTGGTGGCCATTCCCACCACCAGCGGCACCGGCTCGGAGGTAACGTCCATCGCCGTTGTCACCGACAAGGTCAACGCCGTCAAAATTCCCCTGAACGACGAGCTGCTCATCCCCGACGCCGCAATTCTGGACGCCCGCTTTACCCGCACCGTGCCCCCGCACGTTACGGCGTCCACCGGCATGGACGTGCTGACCCACGCCGTTGAGGCCTACACCTCGCGCTATAGCAACGTGTTCACCGCTATTTACGCGGAGCGGGCCATCCGCAACGTGTTCGCCTATTTGCAGCGCGCCTATGATCACGGCGACGACATGGTGGCGCGCGACAACATGCTTATCGGTTCGTGCATGGCGGGCCTCGCCTTCACCAATAGCGGCCTGGGCGTCACCCATAGCATGGCCCACAGCCTGGGCGGGTTGTTCCACATTCCGCACGGCCTGGCCAACGCGGTGCTGCTGCCCTATGTGCTGCGCTTCAACAGTTTTGACGCGGGCGTGAAATATCGTGAAATCGCCGAAATGATCGGCCTGAACGCCCCAACGGTCGAGGAAGGCACGCGCAACCTCATCAGTGCCGTGCGCGACCTGAACGCGGCCATGAAAATTCCTTCGCGCGTGCGCGAACTTAAAATTAACGAGGAAGAATACCGGGCCAGCCTGGATTCCATGGCCGCCAACGCCATGGAAGACATCTGCACGCGCAGCAACCCCCGTATGCCCTCGCACGACGATATCGTCACACTGCTGGAACAGGCCTGGTAGCTTTGCCAGGGCCCGGCATATCCCTGCCAGGACGCGGCGAGCGCAAACCGCCGCTGGGCGTCCGGCAAGTGCGGTAAACATCCCACGCCGCATGGGTCGTTCGGTTTTGCAGGCGCGACGCCGAACGGAAAAACAGAAAGGAAGAACGCTATGGGAAATCCCATCGTTGACGCCATTCGGGCTGCGGGCGTTGTGGGCGCGGGCGGCGCTGGACTGCCCGCGCATGTGAAAGCGGACGCCACGGCGCAGACCGTGCTTGTGAACGGCGCTTCGTGCGAACCGCTGCTGATGAGCGACCCCTATCTTATGGAAACCCAGGTGGACACGCTGGTGCGCGGCCTTGAAACCATGATGGAATGCACCGGCGCGGAGCGCGGCGTTATTTGCCTCAAGGGCAAGCACCATGCCGCCATGCAAAGCGTGCGCGAGGCCGTAACGCGCCTTGGGCGCGGCCGTCTTGAGGCCTTTGAACTGGACGACTTTTACCCCGCTGGCGACGAACAGGTCATGGTGTATGAAGTTTTGGGCAAAGTCGTGCCCGAACGCGGCATTCCCCTGCAGATTGGGGCCGTTGTCAACAACGTGGAATCGTTGTGCAACATAGCCCACGCCATGGACGGCCGCCCCGTTACGCACCGGTACCTCACCGTTGGCTGCGAGGTTGCCCGCCCCATGGTGGTGCGGGTTCCTGTGGGCACGCGCGTTTCAGAGGTGCTGCGTTTTGCTGGCGGCCCCACCATCAGCGAATATCGCGTGGTGGACGGCGGCCCAATGATGGGCCGCGTGCTGCCCGATGCTGAGCAGCCGGTCACCAAGACCACAAGCGGCCTTCTGGTGCTGCCGCCGGACCATAACGTGGTGGCCCGCAAGGTTATGGACAGGCAAACCGTGAAGCGCCTCACCAAGACCGTTTGCTGTCAGTGTTCACAGTGTACGGACCTTTGCCCGCGCAACCTGCTTGGGCACAGCCTGCACCCCAACAAGCTCATGCGCGTGCTGGACGGCCAGACGGCGGATTCTCCGATTGCAAAAGAAGCCCTGCTTTGCTCCGAATGCGGCATTTGCGAAAAATTTGCCTGCCCCATGGGCCTTTCACCCCGCGAAGTAAACGCCTTGCTGAAAAAAGATCTCATGGGCGCAGGCATAAAATGGGAATATGACGGCAGGCCCCTGACCGCATCCCGCTTTCGCGACGAGCGCCGCATCCCCACCAGCCGCCTTATCAAACGGCTGGGGCTTGATCAGTATGAGGCGCATCCGCCTTTTGCGGGCGATTTTGAGCCAGCGCAGGTTTACATTCCCCTGCGGCAGCACATCGGCGTGCCCGCCGTGCCCGTTGTCAGCGTGGGGCAGCATGTGGATGTGGGCGACCTCATCGGCGAAATTCCCGAAAAAGCCATGGGGGCGCGCGTTCACGCCAGCATCAAGGGCGTGGTGACGGCCGTGGAAAACGGCATTGTAACCATTAACGGTGAGAACAGGTGAGCGGCATGAAATTACGCACTATCGGCTGCGTGGAACTGAGCAGCATTGGCATGGGCATGCAGACGGCGGACGAAATGATCAAGGCCGCCAATGTGGAACTGGTCATGGCGCGCACCACCTGCCCCGGCAGGTATCTTGTGATCGTCACGGGCGACACGGGGGCCGTCACCAGCTCTGTGCAAACAGGGCTGCGCCTCGGGGCCGACCTGGTGGTGGATTCGTTCATCATTCCCAGCGTGCATGAAAGCGTTATTCCCGCCATGAACGGCACGGCCATTCTGGACCGCATAAACGCCCTTGGCGTTATTGAAACATACACGGCCGCCTCTTGCGTTCTGGCGGCTGATGCCGCCGCCAAATCGGGCGATGTGCGCCTGCTTGAGCTGCGCCTTGCCGCCGGTTTGGGCGGCAAAGCCTTTGTGGTCATGACGGGCGAGGTCAGCGCCGTGCAGTCTTCGGTGGATGCCGGCGCCGCCAACGTTACGGACGGCGGCCCGGTGGTGAGCAAAATCGTTATTCCCTCGCCCAGCGAGGATCTGAAACGGCAGTTGCTCTAACCCCGCAGCCATTGCGGCAAGTCTTTTGGCGGAACGCATGGAAGAAACCAAACAGCGCGTCATTCAGGAATATGTGCCCGGCAAGCAGATAACGCTGGCGCACCTTATCGCCAGCCCACAGCGCGACATCTATATCAAGCTCGGGCTGGACGATGCAACGGCCACGGCCATCGGCATTCTCACCATCACCCCCAGCGAGGGCGTGATTATTGCCGCCGACATAGCCACCAAGGCCGCCGGTGTTGAAATTGGCTTTCTCGACCGCTTCGGCGGCTCGCTGCTGCTCACGGGCGACGTGGCCAGCGTGGCGGCCGCCCTAGCTGCCGTGCTGCGCTATTTCGGCTCCGTGCTGCACTATGACCTCACGGAAATGACCAAATCATGAGGCCCGCGTGCGCCGCATAATGCTTGTGGGAGAAAACGGCGTGGGCAGGCGCAGTCTTGCCCGCGCCTTGGGCTTTGCCCTGCCGCGCCTGCACCGGCCCCTTGCCGTGGAATATGCGGGGCCATTCGTGTTTCCGCCGCCGGAATTTCTTGAAAACAGGCGCTTTTACCGCGCGCTGATCACCACCTCCATGGAGTGCGACGACCTTCTGCTGTTGCAGGATGCCACCCGCCGCACCTCCGCCTTTCCACCCGGTTTTGCCCGCATCTTCAACCGCCGCGTTTGGGGCGTCGTCACCAAAACGGACAGGGCAGATGCGGATGTGCCCCGCGCCCAACGCTTTTTGCAAAGCGCGGGCCTGCAAAATTGCTATGCCGTCAGCACCGTCACGAACGCCAATGGCGGGACTGGCGGGGCTGGCGGCACTGGCGCTGAAGGCATCACCACGCTCCGCGAACTGCGCGCCGCCCTGTTTCCCCATATGAGTGTCTGATTCCCCTCCCCTCTCGCCCCGCCTGCGCGCAATGCCGCATGGCTGCGGGCACCAGTTAGATTCCGCAAAATATACTCTGCTCCCCCAACATGGACCGACAAAGGGACACAAGGGATACGTAGCAAGCCACGCCCATTCTCTACCCTGCTGCAAACGGCAATAAAAAACAGCGTAGCGTGTGCGAGTTGCGGGCATGCCAGACGAGCGCAAACCTCACCGGCGGACATACGGAGGAAGGTACTTAAAAATGCCCTCCACACCGCAAAACGGGCAAGGAAAAGCACCTTGCCCGTAAGCCTACGGGGTTGATTTCATTAAAGAGAGGAACACAGCGAGTTCTCACAGCCCCCTAGCCTGGCGGCCTCGCGTAAGCATACTGCGAGTGGCAGCGCACTTCATTGTGGCTGGTCGCCCCCCATGACCTTCCCCCAAAAAGTATACCATTGAAAAGTTAGTGTTCCTGACATAGGAGCACAAGAATGAAACGTAGCAGATTCACTCAAAAACATCTTTTATGATATCGTTTAAATCAAAGCGTATTTTTACTAATGGATTATGATCGCAGACCAATCAAAGCCTGTTGGCAGGATCAAACAGCGGCAAACTACAGGTCATGAGCCTGACTGACACAAAAGAATTTTGCACAAAGAATACAATCTAAAATAATGAGAATAAATATCTTCATGTGATATACAATCGCAAAATTCATAGCCATACAAAGCTAGCTATTTCGGCATCACTGTTACATTTTTATTCCTTTCTGAATATGAAGCAAGAGCCACTCTGCACCCAGGAAAATTTGCATTGCAAATATATTCTGCTTTTTTTCTTGTATTAAAATACTCAAAACATTCAAATGTACTATCATTAACAATAGCCCACACGAGCTTACAACCAGGCCTGCTTGAATCGTTATCGCAATTTTCTATGGAATCTGAGTCAAGGATAGCGTGATCCCACCAACACCTTGTAAGGCGTGGAGGAGAAAGCACTGGATGTTTGGGCTCAATATCAAAAGGATATTCATCTAACTCTGTTTGCAACCTTGTAAAGGCAGCGCACCCTGTCATGCAATTCTTTAAAAATGAATCCTGAGAAATATTTCTTACTCCCTTTATTTGCATATATTTTAGTGACCAATAAAAAGCCTGCAGATTATCATTAAGTGATGGTTCCAATTCACTATGGTTATACCCAACATAATTCCATCCTAGCATCCAATATTGAAATACAGCATGTTGCAGCTCACAAATCTTAACAAAAATATATTTAACAAGACTAACAAATTCTTCAGTATTAGCAATTTCGAGATAATTAAAAACTAACTGATCTGGTCGAGAAGAATGTGTAACTTCATTCCGTATTTTTTTATATTCACAAAAGGCAATATATTTTTCATCTTCAAGAATTGTACTGAATGGTGATGCTTTTAACCATTCCAGTTTCTCTTTCCTTTTTCTGGGCTGTGATATTATAGTGCTTATGGAATTTTCATCACACCCCTTACTGTGCATAATTTTTCGTAACTCTTGATTGGTAAATGCTTCAACAGCTGCAACCCCAAAATACAAACAGGATTTTGAAGCATGATGGCGATCAAAATCTGTCTTTGCTTTGTAAAAGGTAGAATTTTCTTGAATCATCGTTGAAAAGTGAGTCCATACAGGATCAACATTCCAGCGCCAGCATCTTGTTTTTTTATCTGATAGCCGGGGTAGACTCATAATTCCTACTCGCATGTTTGAAATTCGCAAATGGCAACAAAATATGAATTGGCAACATCCATTTTTTGTTTAAAAGAATTGACGAATTTCTCTTATTTTTCAATAAAAATCGCTCATTGTCCGAGGCATTTCTGAACTAGGGTAGCGATAAGATTGGCACTATAAGAGAGAAGGAGTTTTTCCGCGCGCGACCGCGTGGGACAAGGGTTTTACGGCTGCGACAAGGCCAAATTAAAAACGCGCAAAACTTCGCCAAAGTTGGCAAGTTCTGCGCGTTTTTTGCGCTCTTATTGGCACTGAATTAACTGGGAAATATCGTCAGAAGCAAAGCGAGGATTAATACTCGCGTCCTGCCCATATTACTTGACCGATTACACGGAAGGCGTCTCCATTTTGCCCGCGAACATCAAGCTCTACGGGAGGATATTCAGGATTGACGCTCTTGAGAACAAACTTTCCGGGGAGCATGTCTATTCTTTTGAGATAGATAGCTTCCTCAAAACCCACCGCAAAAAGCCGCCCTGTGCGAATTTCTTTCTTGCTTTGGTCTAGCAATACAACGTCATTATTCATAATTTCCGGCTGCATGCTATCGCCTTCAACCCGCATCATTACCATTGTGTCGGGATTTCCTTTGCGGTGCAGAAAGTCAGAACGGAAGGCATAGCTGCGCTCAATATCCCCATCTACTTGCAAGCTGCCAGTTCCTGCGGACAAGCGCGCTTCGACCATAGGAACCATAATCAAGTCCACATCGCAGGCGCTTTTAGCAAGGCTTGTCGCGTTCTCTTTCCTCTCTGCGGACTTTTCTCCCCTTCCAAAAAAGAGCCAATCTGCTGAAACATCAAACTTTTCAGCAATAATTTTTATCCATGAATCTGGAATTTTTCCCCGCCTACGAGCGTCATAGATGGCTTGCGAGGAGACACCCAGCGGCCCTGACAAGGCAGCCTCTGACGTTGCCCCTGTGGCTTCAAGAAGTCGTACAAGTATAGCTTGGGTGGTTGTATCTTTCATCTTTAAACCTACAACTTATGTTACAACCGCCGCTTTTAAGATTTTGCTAGATAATTCAAGTTTTTGCTTTGAATTAAAGAAAATCTAAAGCTACAACCAAGTTTTTGCGTTGACATCACAAAGATATTCTTGCAAGTTGGTCTTGCGGGCGGTTAAGAATCACACGCAAAATGAAACTAACAGCCCGCCGCGTTAAGGGTCAACGTCCAGACCGAACCAAATTTTGGACAGATCGTTGGAGAAAGTGATGGCAAGTGAGCGTTGTTTAGAAAATCTTTTCTGGGGCTTGCGCCGGAAATGGTTTGAAAAGAGCGGAAATGAACTCGTTGTTTGGGACATCCTAGACGACATCAATAAATACAAAAAGTACGAATGCTTGAATCGATATGAAATGGCAGAGCTGTTTAAGCGCGCGGTCATTTCCACAGACGGTGAAGACACATTTGATTACATCCTTTCGGAAAATAACGGTAACCTCTTGTCCCTGTTTCATTAGAGGCCCACGCCATGCGCCAACTCTCCCTCATAGAAGATATTGCCCAGCTTGCCGGAGCATTGCCCGCCATCAAGGCGGCAATGCGCGGCATTGCTGGTGCGCCCGAGGGAGAGGGACGCAAAGCACTGCCGGACAAGCTCAATACTATAGCGCGGGCCAGCGGCATCAAGCTGACGGGTGGAAACGCCAACGGCATCAGCGAGGAAATGCTGCATAAAATCCTGTCGCCTTCTGACGATAGCCGTCCGCCGTCTGTGTTGATGTTGCTGGCCTTCTACAAGGCAACCAGCAACCCGGCCCACATCCGCGCCATGCTGCGCGCTGTGGGTCTGGACCTCATGACCGAAGATGATCGCAAGCTGCGGGATTATGCCCGCGCCATTCTTGACCAAAAGAAAGCCCGCAAACAAGCCCGCAAGCTGGAGGAAGAACTATGAACCGTGTCTCGGCCCAACAACGCCTTGAATTGGGCGCTAAGCGCTGCCGCCACCGCTGGCGCTTAAGAGAAGTGATGGACGCCAACGCGGTGCCGTCCATGGCGGCCCTTGGCCGCATGCTGGGAGTGTCCGGCGTAGCCGTGGCCCGCACGATAAACGGCGAAATCCATAGCCCGGTAGTGCTTGATTGGTTTCGTCAGCATGGCGTGTCGGAAAACCAGCTTTGTGACCCCCGCAAGAACGCGCAGTAAGGAATGATAATGTCAATGGCGACAGAGACATATGCAACGCAAGAGCTTGTCACCTTGTTAGGGGTGACACAGCAGGCCGTTGACAAGCGCGCCAAGTCGGAAAGCTGGCGTTGGTTGCCCCGCGCAGGGCGTGGCGGCGGCAAACTGTGGATTGTCTCCAGCATGCCCCCGGCCACGCGCGATGCCATCGCCTCGGCCATGCTGCGCGAAGCCCGCGCCGCCGTGGTGAGCTCCTCCTCTAACGCCCCTGCGCAAATTTGCGCCACGGTTGGCACTGCATCCCCGGCCCATGCGCCGGAGTGGAAACTTGCCTCTGATCGGGAGCGCTCCGTGGCCACTGCCCGCCTTGCCTTTGTGCGCGAAATTGAGCGCCTTGCAGGCCTCGTAGGCAAAGAAAAGGCCATACGGCATCTTATTGAGGCATCCTGCTCCGGGCACCTTGACCCCACGCTTATGAGCCTTGTGACCACGGCCACGGCCTGCAAGCGCGGCGGCACTCTGTCGCGCCGCAGTCTGTACCGCTGGGCCTCGGATTATGCCGAGGGCGGCGAGGCCGCGCTGTTGCCCTCATTCCGCCGCGCAGAACCCGCCCCGGCGTGGTTTGATGAATTTTTGGGCTGCTTCCAGCGCCCGCAGCATCCGCCCGTATCTCTCGCCTACGCCGAATTTTCCGCCGCCGTGCGCCGCCGTGGCGAAACGCCGCCCTCCATACACGCCGTGCGCCGCGCTCTCGCCAAGATGAGCGCCCCGGCCCGTGAGGCTGGCCGCGCCACTGGCAACGCTCTTTTGAAACTGCGCCCCTACCAGCGCCGTGACACTTCCGAATTGTGGCCCGGCGATGTGTACACGGCGGACGGCACCACATTTGACGCCGAAGTGATACACCCCGGCCCCGGAGGCCAGCCCTTTAAACCGGAACTCACAGCCATCATAGACGTGGCAACCCGCCGTTGTGTGGGCATCAGCATAGCCCTTGCCGAAAGCAAACTCACGGTACTGGACGCCCTGCGCATGGCCTGCATGTGGGCTGGCATTCCTGCCATGTTCTACACCGACTCCGGCCCCGGCTATGACAACGGCCTGTTGCTGGATGACCGCACGGGCATGATGCAGCGCCTTGGCATCACGCCTTGCAAGGCCATACCGGGCCGCCCGCAGGGAAAGGGCCTCATGGAACGCGCGGTCAAAACTCTGTGGGTGCGCGCGGCGCAGGGGCTTGCCAGCTACACCGGGGCGCTGATGGATGGCGATGCCGCCCACCGCAATTTTAAGGCCTCACGCGCCGCCCTCAAACTAGGCAAGCGCGCCGTGTTGCCGACTTGGGATGAGTGCAAAAAGCACCTCCTCGCCCGTGTCGAGGAATACAACGCAACCCCGCACCGTGGCCTGCCGCGCTACCGTGATGCCGAGGGCCGCATGGTGCATTACAGCCCAAACGAATTTTGGGCCACCTTTGAGCGCCGGGGATTTGAGCCAGTGTTGGTGCCGCAGGGCATGGGCGCGGAGCTGTTTATGCCCGGTGAGCGCCGCAAAACCAACAACGGTTGGGTACAGGTCTACGGCGGGCGCTACTTTGCCCCCGAACTGGCCGACCACCACAGCGAAATCATTGAAGTGCGCTACGACATTTGGGATAGCGCCCGCGTTTGGTGCTGGACGCTTGACGGGCGCAAGATTGCCGAGGCTGCGCTTGAGGGCAACACCCGCCCATATTTTGCGGAAAGTCGCGTTCAGGCCGCGCGCGATAAGCGCGCCCAGGCCCAGGTGGGCCGCATAGACGCCAAGCTCCAGCGCGTGGCCCCCGGCGCAACAATCCTTATGCCCGAAGCCTCGCGCCCCGCGCTGGCCGACAGCACCCAACCCACAGACATAGACATGTCCGCACCCCGCGAGGTTGTCGAGGCCCCGGTGGAATTGACGGTTAAAACCGCCGCCCCGGCCAAGGCCAGCGCGCGCCCGCTCTTTGCCAACACGTTTGATCGTTACCGCTGGTTGATGCGCAACCCTGCCCAGCAGACGGCGTCGGACGAAGCCTTTATTGCGGCTTACCGCCTAGGCGAAGAGTACGCGGACATGAAAGAATTACTGGAAATTGAAGGCATTGCCTAACAACAGGAGGCACACATGCGTCAAGGATTTGTGAAAACTGAAAATTACGCAAAATTCACGGCGGGAGTGCGCGCCGTGGAAGCGCGCGGCGCTGCCGAGGCGGGCATGATGCTTGTCCACGGCCAGCCCGGCCTCGGCAAGTCGCACATAGTCTACCGTTGGGCCGAGGAATCCGGGGCCGTCTACTTGCGCGCCAACGTGGATTGGACGCCCAAGTATTTTTTGGTGGAGCTGGCAAAGGCCCTCAACGTGGATCCACGCGGCACCGCCCAGCAACTGTTTGAGCGCTCCCTCCGAGTGCTGATTGAGCGCCAATGTCCCATCATCATTGACGAGAGCGAGTTCACCTTGCGCGATCAGGCGGCAGTGCTGGAAAAAATCCGCGACTTTAGCGACCGAGCTGAGGTCACAGTGGTTCTGATTGGTATGGAACAGATACAGCGCAACATCAGCCGTCACAAGCAGATCAGCAGCCGCATTGCCCAGGTGGTGGAGTTTGGCCCCTGCACGGCGGCGGACGTGACCTTGGCTTGTGCCAAACTGTGTGAGTTTGAGCTTACCCCGGCCCTCGCCGCCGAGGTGCTTCGCCTGTCTGCCGGGCGCATGCGCGAAGTGCTAAACGTGCTGGCCCGCATAGAGCAGCTTGCCAAGGCAAACGGCCTTTCCGGCAAGTTGGATGTGGCCCACTTTGCGGGCGTGGAACTGGCGCACGACTGGCAGAGCCGCACGGCCAAAACTGTGCGTGCCGCCAAGGTGGTGGCCTAACATGGCCGTGCTTGCGGAGCGCGTCATGCGCCACCTTGCGGAGCACGGCAACTGCTACACGCGCCAGATTGCCGTTGCGCTGGAGGCAACCAGCGACGGCGTGTGTGCCGTGTGCCGCTGCCTGCGTAAGCGCGGACTTGTGGCCACCGAGGGCAGCATCCACGGCCTGACCGAGGCCGGGCGGCAGTGGATAGAGGTAGGCGGCTGGTTGCCCTGTCAGCGGGCTGGTCGCGCCGCCAGCAGCGAGGGCCGAACCCTGCGCCAACGTGCGTGGAATGTGATGCGCATGACCGACAAAATCACCGTTGCGGACCTGCTGCGCACCTTGTGCGATGGCGACGAGCGCGGCGCGGAAGACAACCTGTGCAACTACTGCCGCGCCCTGTACCGCGCGGGCATCCTTGGCAAAACAGCCCGCACGGGGGCTTATTTCCTGCGGGCCGAAGCCAACTCCGGGCCGAAAGCACCGGCCTACAACCGCGTTGAAAAAAGCGTCACAGACCGCAATACGGGCAAAACCGTGTCCATCATAGGAGGCTCCCATGCCTAACCCCATGGAGTGCATGACCCGCACGGCTGACGTGCTGCCGGAATGGATGCAGTTGCTGGGCCGCGCGGTCGCCGCCACCAACGTGGCGGATGTTGCCCGTCGCCTGGGCGTGGCCCGCAGCAGTCTTAGCCTGCTGATTAACGGCAAGTATCCGGGCGGCACGGACAAAATGGCCGAGCGCATTATGGACACACTGGCAGAGCCGTGCCCGGTCTATGGCGGCCCCATCTCCGCCGAGGCCTGCGCCAGCCGCCGCGCAGAACCCATGCCGACCTCAAATCCTTTTGCGCTCCGCCAGTGGCGGGCGTGCCAACTCTGCAACCTCTGGAGTGACGACAATGAGCGTTAGCACAGACATTAATTCCTGCGCCGCAGCCTTGGGCGTTTTGGCCGGGCAGGTCAACGAAGAACAGTGGGCCATGCTGCGCATAGTGCGCCAAAACCTGACCGCCACCGCCGAGCAGGTGGAACACATGGAAACCAGCCTGACCATTCCCGAACCCACCACCACCGGGCAGGAAGCCCGCGTAGAATAAGGAGCATACCCATGAGCCAGCTTGAAGACACCAGCCGTTACCGCAAAGACCATCGCGGCGCATACATCCCCGTTGAGCAAATCAGGGAAATCGACCTTGCCCGCGACGAGCTGGTCAAGGAAAAAGCCGTCAAAATCGAGGCGGCGCAGGCCGCCCTCAAGGCCCTGCGTGACGAACTGATGGCCGACATTGCCGCCTTTGTGCAGCTGTCCGCCGAACGCTACGGGGCAAAAGTGGGCGGTGATAAAGGCAACATCACCCTCATGAGCTTTGACGGCACCTACAAGCTCAAGCGGTCCACCTCCGAAAGCATGAGCTTCGACGAAGGGCTGCATGCGGCGAAAGCCCTCATTGATGAATGTCTTGAAGAGTGGAGCAAGGACACCGGCCCCCTCCGCGCCATTGTGGAGCAGGCCTTCGACGTCAACAAAGAAGGCCGCATCAACACCAACGCCATTTTGAGCCTGCGCCGCCACAACATCGACGACGAGCGCTGGCAGCGCGCCATGCAGGCCATAAGCGACAGCCTGCAAGTACAGGACAGTAAAGCCTATGTGCGCCTTTACCGGCGGGACCGGACCGGGAAATACAATGCCGTGCCGTTGGATATGTCGGCGCTGTAGCCCCTGCGAAACCGCCCCGCGCGGGGCGGTCTGTCGGGTGTGGCGGCCCGGCACTGATGAGCAGCCAAGGAGCAAATACATGGACGCACAGCAAGAGGCCGTAGTGAAAAAGGTACAAAAGCTTTTTCGCCTTGCGGAAAATGCCGGAACAGACGCAGAAGCGCAATCAGCCGCATTGCGCGCGCGAGAAATATTGAGCAAGTACAATTTAAGCTTGCAAGATATTGAAGGCTTCACAGATGAAGAATGTGGCGAACAATATATAATTATAAAGAAAGATTACAGCCCATCGCATGTAAAAGTATTGATGTCTGCAATGGATGTTCTGTTCTCCGTTCAGAGCATCATATCTGGTCACTATGATCAAGCGGCAAGGAAGTATTACAAAAAAATCATATTTGTTGGGGTTGGCCCAGATGCAACCCTTGCTTGCCAGACGTGGGATTTTCTGACGTGGCATGCAAAGCGTAAGGCTAGAGAATACAAGTACAATACACGCCAGCAGTCTGAATACATGTTTTATTTCGCGGCAGCAGTTTATCGCAGGGCCAATGAATTGGTGGAAAAATTGAAAGTTGAAGTGCCGCAAGAAACGGCGCTTGTTCCTGTAAAAGGGGCCGCTATCAAGGATTACACCGCGCGTCATTATGGGGCCTTGGGGTCTGCAAAGGGTGCCGTTGCCCCAGAGTACGGCGCTGCCGGACGGCAGGGGGCGAATGATGGGCGAAACGTCAGCCTTGGCAGGCAACTGCAAGGCAAGACGCAAAGCCTACCGCAGTAGTCTAGGGAGGCACCAATGCCCAACAACTTGCAACGCTTTACGCTTTACCGCACGGCTGGCGATGCGTGGTTGATACGCGACAACAGCGACGGCAGCGCCGTGTGCTTTGTCCGCCAGGGCCGCCGCGACCCGGCCAAGACGCAGGCGATGGTCAAAGTCATGCTGGAAGCCCTCAACAATGCCAACAAGCCAAAGGCCACACCCACAGGGGGCAACCATGCCAGATAACCGCACCGCAGCTTTCCGACGTGGCCTGATTGCCAGTGTCCACATTGCTAAAACGGACATGCAACTTGACGAGGACACGTACCGCGACCTGCTCAAGGCCGTTACCGGACACGACAGCGCGGGCAAATGCACCGTGCCGCAACTCAAGGCCATGCTGGCGGAGATGCGGGCCAAGGGCTGGACGCCGCGCCCCCGCGCCGTGCCGGTGCCTGCCGCTCTGCGCCCCCTGCATGCCAAGATTGCGGCCTTGTGCAAGAGCCTTGACCGCCCGTTGTCCTATGCCGAGGCGATAATTGCCCGGCAGACAAAAGATAGCGCCACGCTTGGCACTGCCGACCGCGCGCAACTTACCGCCTGCGTTGCGGCGCTGGTGCGCCAGCAGGGCCGAGCCGGGGAGATCCAACATGCCTAAAACCATCTACCTTTCCGGCCCCATGTCCGGGTTGCCGGATTACAACTACCCGGCGTTCCACGCTGCCGCCGCGCACCTGCGAGGGCTTGGCTATGTGGTCGAAAGCCCCGCCGAACTTCCCGAACCACCGTGCAAAAGTTGGGCGGGCTACATGCGGCTGGCGCTGGCCCAGCTTGTGCGGTGCGACATCACGGTGCGCCTGCCCGGCTGGTACAACTCGCGCGGCGCGGTGATTGAAAGCTCCCTCGCCCGCATGCTCGGCATGGACGTGCAGGATTATGCCAGCTTTGTGGCGCACGGGGAGGCAGTATGACCGCAGATGACAAAATTGAGGCCCTGCAATGGTTGCTGGAGGTCAAAGACTACGATGTGTGGAGTGGCACCCCCATCAAGCCCGAATGTCTTGTAAATGCGCTGAATGAATACCGAGCAACGATTGTTGCGGCAAAAAAAGCAGCGGAAGAAATATGAAACAACTCACCACGGAACAACAGAGCTACATACAGACAAAGCTTGACGGCTGGAATGACTGCTACATGCTGCTGCATCGTCTGTTGACAGAAACCACCGAGGCACCGGGTGTGCCACTCAAAATGCGTGAAATATTGGCCGGGTTTGTGGATAGCATGTACAGAGACCAAGTACGCATGGCAACGGATTACACAAAAAAACAGATTGAAGAGCTTACCGCTCCCATGAATTAGGAGTCGTCATGCCCAACGCCGCAGATTACTTTGACGCTATGCGCGCCATGCAATGCACCACCAGCCTGAAAACGCTGGATTTTGCACTTTTGCCGCCATCGGCGCAGGAACTTGCCCGCGTGCTTGGCCTGCCGTGCGCCCTCAAAATGGTGGATATGTACGGCGGCCTGACACTGCGCATCCCGCACGGTGAGACCCCGCAGGGCCGTTCCATGCTGGAAGATATCGCCAAACATATCGGGGTCTCGTCTTCCCGCGCCCTAGCCCAAAAGTACGCGGGCACGGCGCTTGTGGTGCCCAACTGCAAGCTGGCCCTGCAACGCGCCCGTGATGCCGCACTGCTGGAAGATCGCCGCGCCCTTGCGGCAGAAGGCATGAGTGAGCGTCAGTTGGTGCAGTGCCTCGTTATTAAGTATCGCCTCACAGAGAGATACGTCTGGCGCATCCTCAAAAAGCCCGCCCCGGTCTTGTCGCAACCGCTGCAACAGCAAGTAAGCCTTATCTGATACTGCTCAACCGCTGTACTGCTCCAGCCTTTCTTCGGCCCGCGCTGCCACTATTGTGGCAGTGCGGGCTTTGCTTTGGTGCGGCCCTAAAAAAGGAGGAATTATGGCGATAGATACCGCCCGCATCCGTGCCTTTCTGGCGACGGTAGAGGGTGCCCAGCAGACGCGGGGATACATCCCCTGCGACCTTGTAGGCGGCGGCACCGCCAATTACAGGGGCGGCCCCAACCCGGAGCGCTACAAGCCTATGGGCGTCAGCGGCGTCACCATCGGCACGGGTGTGGATTTGGGGCAGACCAGCGCCGGGGAACTGGCCGCCATGGGCGTCAACTCTGCCACCATCAACAGCTTGCGCCCGTATCTCGGCCAGAGCGGCCCGGATGCCGTGGATGTGCTGCACCGCCTGCCGCTTACGGTCAGCCAGACCGTGGCGGAAGAGCTGGACGCGGCCATGCATGCCCACCACATCGGCATTGCCCAGGCGCGTTACGACACGGACGCCGGGGCCGGAGCCTTTGCGGCGCTGCCGTGGCAGGCGCAGGCGGCAATTACCAGCATCATTTACCAGCGCGGGCCGGGCAGCATCCGCAAGTATCGCAACACCTGGGCGGCCTTTGTGCGGCAGGCCTGGCCGGACGCCGCGCGCCGCCTCATGAATGGCGACTTGTGGACGGGCTACCAGAGCCGCCGCGCCGCCGAGGGCCGTCTGCTGCTTACCATAGGGGGATAGCATGGGGGGACTAATTGGAGCCGCGCTTGGCGGCCTTGGCCGCCTGTTTGTCCGCAAGGTGACAACCACCAACGAGGACACGGGCGACGAGAGCACCAAACGTCAGGCCACTCCGTTTGGCAAGGCCAGCGTTATCGTTGTGGGTTGCGCACTGTTGTATCACTACATTGTGTGGCCCATCCTCAACTATCATTTTCCGCAGTACGGGTTTCAGGACATCGACAGTGTTGTCCTGTCTGTAATCGGCGGAATCGGGATGTAACCATGGCACCGATGGACGCTACCACAGACCACGCTATCCAGTTGGCGCAGCTTAATGCCAAGCTGGACCTTTTGCTGGCGCAGTTGGGCGACATGACAGACCGCCTCCGGGAGGTCGAACTTGAAGTGCGCCAGCTGCGTGAGGAGCGGGCGCGAGAAGAGGGCAAAAAGGCTGGCAGCCGCGCCGTTATCGGCGTCGTCATAAGCCTGTTGTCGTTTATCGGTGGCGTCCTCGGTGCCTATTGGAAGGGAGGGCCGCGCTAATGGCCCATAATACACAAACCCGTGCCGCTGTGCGTGCCGCGTACATCTATGACATGTTGCCGTTGACCCAGGTTGCCACGGCGCACGGTGTACCTCTGGCGACTCTGCGGACGTGGAAAAAACGTGCGCTGACCGAGGGCGATGATTGGGACAAGCTGCGCGGCGCGCAGGCGCTTGCAGGCGAGGGCGTGGAATCCATCGCCCGCCAGATGGTTGGTGATTATGTGGTGCAGCACAAGGCCCTTATGGCTTCCGTGCTGGCTTCCGGCGACATCACGCCCGCCAAAAAAGTGGAGGCCCTCGCCAGCCTTGCCGACTCTTTTAATAAGATGATTGCCGCCAGCAAGCGCGTGTTGCCCGAAACTGGCGAGCTTGCCGTGGCCCTGCGTGTGCTGCGCCTGTTGGGCGAGTATGTGCAGCGCGAGTACCCGCAGCATGCCAACGCTCTTTTAGAGGTGCTGGAACCTTTTGCGGCGGAACTGCCGCAGACCTTGGGGGGCGCGCATGGCTAAAAAAGACCTCACCCAAAAAGAGTTTTTGCGCCAGCTTGGCGAGTATGCCGACACCCTGCGCCGCACCATAGAAGCCAACTGCGCGGCATTCCCGGTTGACGCCAAGGCCTCCAAGGCCCGACGCAAGCGGGCGCAAGGCGACTTCAAGTTTTTCTGCGCCACCTATTTTCCGCATTACACGCAGGTGAACGGCAAACCCACCGGCCCCAGCGCTCTGCACGAATGGATTGACGCCAACCTGCCCGCCGTTGTGGACGCCCCGGAAGGCATCAAGCAGGCACTCGCCGCCCCGCGCGGCGAGGCAAAGTCCACCCGCATCACGCTTATGTTTGTGGCGTGGTGCGTACTGACCGGGCGCAAGCGCTACATACCCATCATTGCCGATGCGTTTGAGCAGGCCGCCCCGTTTCTGGAGGGCCTCAAGGTCGAGCTTGAGAGCAACCCGCGTCTTATAACGGACTATGCCGATCACACCGGGCCAGGGCGCATCTGGAATGTGGGCACCATCGTCACTAAGGGCAACGTCAAGATACAGGCTTTCGGCGCGCTCAAGCGCATACGCGGCTTGCGTCATGGGCCTTTGCGCCCTGATCTTGTCATCTTGGATGACTTGGAAAATGACGAGAACGTCAAGAGCCTTGAACAGCGCGACAAGCTGGAAAACTGGCTCATGTCCACGGTGCTGAACCTTGGCCCCGCTGACGACAGCATGGACATCATTTATGTGGGCACCATCCTGCACCATGATTCCGTACTGGCCCGTACTCTTAAAAAGCCCGCGTGGCATGGCAAGCGCTTCCAAAGCATTATCAAATGGCCTGACCGTATGGATTTGTGGGACACATGGGAGGCCATCTATACCGACAACAGCGAGGAAGGCGGGCCGGATGCGGCCCTAGCCTATTACAGTGCCAACCGTGCCGCTATGGAAGCGGGCGCGGAGGTCAGTTGGCCCAGCTACCGCCCCCTGTACAAACTCATGTGCAAGCGGGCGGAAAATCATGACGCCTTTGATTCCGAGCAGCAAAATGACCCGCTGTCCACGGGCAACGCGCCCTTTGCCGCCGTGCTTGTGCTGTGGACGGAGTTGCCGTCCGGTCTGCTGCCTTTTGGCGCGTGCGACCCCTCGCTGGGCAAGGCGGGCAAGGGGCGCGACCCCTCGGCCCTGCTGGTGGGCGGCCTGCACCGAGACACCATGCGCCTTTTTACTCTTGAGGCGCTTATCCGCAGGCGTCACCCCGACCGCATAATACAGGACATGATTGCCTTGCAGCAACGGTACAACTGCCTTTTGTGGGCCGTGGAAACGGTGCAGTTCCAGGCATTTTTTGCGGATGTGGCGGTGCAGCGGGCCATAGCCAGCGGCACGCCGCTGCCTATCCAGCCCGTGGTCAATAGCGCGGACAAGGAATTGCGCATTGAAACCCTGCAACCCTACATGGCGCAGGGCCGCATATTGCTGCACCACAGCCAGCAAACACTGCTTGACCAGCTCCGCCACTGGCCCAAAGCCGACCATGACGATGGCCCGGACGCGCTGGAAATGCTCTGGCGCGTGGCAACGCGCGGCTTTGTGAGCTTGCAGGATGCATTTATGAGAGTTCCCCGCGTCATGCCGCTTGGCGGCAGGGTTGGCACTGATATCGACGATGATGATTTTGACGACGCGGGCGGATTTTGCGGCCCGCAAAGGTGGGCATGATGCGTAGATTCCCCCGCCGCCCGGCAGGCGGCAACACCGCAACGGGCACGCGCCCGGACGTGCTCAAGGGCGCGCTGCAAACCGAGGACAGCGATTACAATGTGGCGCTGCTCTACCTTGAGCAGTGGGGGGAGCTTACCCGCAACCTCACGCCCTCGCGCCTGTCCCGCATCCTCGACGCCGCCGACGCGGGGCAAATAACGGAGCAGCATGCCCTCTTTGCCGAAATGGAAGACCGTTGCGACCACTTGGCCGCCGAAATGGGCAAAAGAAAACGGGCACTGCTGACCTTGGATTGGAATATCATTCCGGCCAGTGACGATGCCAAGGGCAAGGACATTGCGGCCCAGGTGCGCCAGTGGCTGGACATGCTGCCCAACTTCGAGGACATCCTTCAGGACATGGCCGACGCCATTGGGCACGGCTTTGCGGCGCTGGAAATCCAGTGGGATTACTCCGATGGCCTGCACATCCCCGCCGAGCTGACCCACCGCCCGCAGTCGTGGTTTGTGTGCCCCCAGGCGGACCGCAACCGCCTGCACCTGCGTGACGGCACGCTGGACGGCGCGGCACTGTGGCCCTATGGCTGGCTGACCCATGTCCACCGCAGCAAGTCGGGCTGGCTGCCGCGCGCCGGGTTGTTCCGCTGTTTGGCGTGGACCTATCTCATCCGCGCGTACTCCCTCAACAGCGAGATTGCGTTTACACAAATCCACGGTTTGCCCATGCGCGTCGGCAAATACCCGCCCGGCAGCAGCAACAAGGATAAAAACGCCTTGCTCAACGCCCTGCGCACGCTTGGGCAGGATGCGGCGGGCATCATCCCGCAGGGCATGGAGATACTCTTTCAATCCGCCACGCCCGCCACACAGGACATCCCCGGCCAGCTAGTGACGCGCTGCGAACATGGCATGAGCAAGGCCGTGCTGGGCGGCACCCTGACCAGCCAGGCGGACGGCAAAACCAGCACCAACGCGCTGGGCAATGTGCATAACGAGATACGGCACGACTTGCTTGTGTCCGATGCCGCGCAGATTGCCAGCACCCTGACCACGGGGCTGATTGCGCCGCTGTGTGCCCTTAATTTGGGCATCACTGACCGCAAGCTGCTGCCGTATTTCCGCTTTGACACGCAGCAGGCCGAGGACTTGCAGTTGTACGCCGACGCCATCCCCAAGCTGGCCGTATGTCTGCCCATCAGCCGCAAAGGCGTTATGGAGCGCCTCAAGCTGCCCGTGGCCGCTGACGAGGCCGACCGCATCCGCGAGGACGAACCCGCCGCGCCAACCAAGGATAAGGCGGCCACAAAGATGGCGCAGGCCAAGGCGACCGCAAACCCCACGGCAGCAGACGCTCCGGACGGCGCGCAAACGGCGCTGGATAATATGGACGCGGGCGAGGCTCTGGCAATGGCAGGCGAGGCTTTGCTTGCCCCGCTGATGGCGGAACTTGAGGCCGGACTGTCGCCCGAAGACCTGCAAGCCCGGCTGGGTGAGCTGTATCCGCAGATGGACGAGGCACAGTTGGCCGAGGTTTTGGCGCGGGCGCTGTTTGTGAGCGAGATTTGGGGGCGGGTGCGGGCGTGATTTTTGCGTACTGCGGCGTCAGGCGGCATGCCGTGCTTTGGTCATGTAGTTTTTTCTACACTCCCGCAGCCCGGCATTTGCCTTCCTTGCATTGCATCAAAACTTACGCCCGCACAAAGGTATTGTTATGAGCACTGATCTTGACCTCTCCCACGCCTGCAATCTGCCGCCGCGCGAGGCTATACAATACTTTGAAAGCAAGGGCCTCAAAATCTCCTTTCGCTGGCAAGACGTGTGGCGCGAGGCCCACGCCCGCGCCTTTACGGTTGCGGGTGTGACCAAGCAGGACTTGCTTGCCGACATCAAGGCAGCCACAGCCACGGCCATTGCCGAGGGGCAAAGCAAAGCGCAGTTCCGGCAGGGGCTGGAGGATACCCTCCGGCGTAAAGGTTGGTGGGGCAAGGGGGATATAGTCAACCCGGATACGGGCGAGGTGCGCAAGGGCGAACGCGGCAGCGTGGCCCGCCTCAATCTGATCTACCGCCAAAACGCGCAGTCGGCATACAACGCCGGGCGCTACAAGCAGCAGATGGAAAGCGCCGCCGTGGCCCCGTATTGGCGGTATATGGCCGTCATGGATGCCAAGACGCGCCCCAGCCATGCGGCTATGAACGGGCTTGTGTACCGCTATGATGACCCCATCTGGCAGACCATGTACCCGCCCAACGGCTGGCACTGCCGCTGCCGGGTGGATACGCTTTCGGAGCGGGGCTTTAAGCGCGGCGGATACGACCTGCAAGACAGCGACGGCGACGAAATCACCAAAGAAGTCACCATCCGCAACACCGATACCGGGCAGCCGGAGCAACGCACGGTCAAGGGCTATCGCATGCCGGGCGGCACGCACTATTACCCGGATGCGGGCTTTGATTATAACCCCGGTCAAACCTTTGTGGCGGACCTCAAGGCCAACATGCCGGAGCCGCCACAAACTGCCGCCTCCAGCTGGCGCGGCATGGGCTTGCCGTCATTGCGTGATGTGCCGACAGATCGGCGCCAACCCACGCCCGCCATGTTGCCAATGGCCCCCACACGGGATGCGGCGGCGGAACAGCTTGCCAAGGCGCTGGGCTTTGAGGGCGACGAGCGCCTGCGCACCATCACCACGCCCATGGGCCAGCGCACTATCTGGCGGGACAATCTGCCCCATCTCGTGGCCAAGGAGGCGGACGCGCGGGAGCGCTACGCTAATTATGTGCTGCCCACGTTAGAGCAACCCTATGAAGTGTGGCTGAAGGAGCACACAGACGGCAAGCTGCGCGAGAACTATGTGGGCATCTACCAAGAGGGACGTAACGCCCTGCTGGTGGTGGTGCGTATCAACCGCGATGGGTCGCTCTTATGGAACATGATGCAGCGCCCGCCCAAGGATATGGACCGGCTGCGTGATGGCTGGCTGGTGTGGAACAACACAAAACGCTGATACGAGGTCGCACGCTGGCGGAGTCTAACGGCCTCCCCAACGTCCCTAACGGCGGGTATTGCTCCGTCAAGCACCCGCTTTCGCGCTCGTATCAGCGTTTGTTAATTTTGAGGCTAGCACGATGAAAATTGAAGTCAAGCTGGACACTACCGAGCTGGAGGCGGCCCTTACGGGCCTGACCAACGCCATGCGCGACACCACGCCGCTGATGGCGGAACTTGCGCAGGTTATGGCCGAGGCATCAGACCGGGCCTTTGAAAACGAATGTGACCCCATCACCGGGGCCAAGTGGCCCAAGCTGCACCCGGATTATAAGGCCCAGCGGGTGGAGGCCGGGCATACCGGCCCCATGCTGCAACGCGATGGCACCCTGCGCACCAGCATGCACCAAGCGTATGGGCATCTGTATGCACGCTATGGCACCAACCTGACCTATGCCGCAATCCATTGCTTTGGCGGCATTACCCGCGCCCACTGGATACGCCCGCGCGATAAAAAGGCGCTGGCGTGGCGCAAAGGCGGCAAGACAATCATCCGCCGCGCCGTCATGCACCCCGGCAGCGAGATACCGCGCCGCCGCTTTTTGGGCGCGGGTCCGCAGGACAAGCAGGACATGCAAGAGCTGATGGCCGACTACATCCGCAAGGGCCTGAATCAGCGATAGCGCAGCGCCCGTTTTAAGGCTCTGTTCACCACCGCGTGAGCCGTTGTCCGCCTTGGCGCGCTTCCGTAAATTCTAACGCCCCTCTAACGGCCTTCATTCCGGCGCTGGTAATCCGCCCGCGTGGGGAATCACCCAACCGCTGTACTCCTCCAGTCTTTCTTGCGTCTCCGGCCCTGGTACACCAGGGCCATGAGCACGCACACCACACAACACGCACTCTTGGTTGCCCTCACCGCCGAGGCCACCACGTCAACGGGATTCGGAGAGCCCACGGGCCGCATCCAGCTTTTCCCGCTGGGGGCCTTTGCCGCGCGCGATGGCCGCCCCGGCAACATCAAGGGGGCCAAAGCCAAGGCGTGGCGGCTGACGAAGGAAGATGCACAGGCGCTTATAAGGCGCTGGGGACAGCGAAAAACCCTCGTTGTTGTGGACTATGAGCACCAGACCCATTTGAGCGACACAAACGGCCAGCCAGCCCCAGCGGCAGGCTGGATTACTGGTTTAGAGCTGGGCGTTGATGGGCTGTATGCCTATGTGGAGTGGACCGACCGCGCCCGCGCGGCTATCCGGGCCAAAGAGTATCAATATATCAGCCCTGTTTTTACCTACGACAAAGCCACCGGCGCGGTGCTGGAGCTTATCAGCGTTGGGCTGACAAATAACCCGGCCTTGGATGGCATGCAGCCAGCACAGGCCAAAACCGATTTGGGAGGACCCACCAACATGGAAAAGATACTCGCACTGTTGCGCGCCTTGCTTGGCCTGCCGGACACGGCGGACGAGGCGGCCTGCACCGCCGCGCTGGGCACGCTGCCGCAGGAAAATCTGCCGGCCCTGCTCAAAGGCAAGGACGATGCCCTGACCGCCGCGCAAGCCGCCCTTGCCGCCGCCAAGGCCGCGCCGCCCGATACCGCGCAGTATGTCAGCATGGCAACGTTTACGACGGTGCAATCCGAGGCCGCGCAGCTCCGCGCCAAGGTGGCGGAGTTGGAAGGCGCCAAACAGGTGGCCGCCCTGTCCGCGGATATTGACGCCGCCCTCAAGGATGGCCGCCTTGCCGCCAGCGTCAAGGATTGGGCCATCGACATGGCCAAAACCAACCCCGACACCCTGCGGGCGTTCCTTAAGGCGGCCCCGCCCATTGCTGCGCTCAAGGGCCAGCAGACCGACACCACCGGCCAGCCCGGCGATGATCCGGGCGTGGCATCCCTGACGGCGGATGACAAATATGTCTGCGCCCAGCTTGGCATGCCCGAAGCCGAATACCTCAAAGCCAAGGAGGCCAAATAGTCATGGCCATTGTCACCGCGCCCTTGCTCTCATCCCTGTGGGTGGGCTTTAACAAGACGTTTGAAGATGCCAAAGCCAAGGCTCCCAGCCGGTGGGCGCTTGCTGCCACGCTTGTTCCGAGCACATCCGCGTCCACAACCTACGGATGGCTCGGCAAATATCCCAAACTTCGCGAATGGGTCGGCCCCCGCACGATTAACTCCATGCAAGCGCACGGCTACAGCATCGTCAACAAACGCTATGAAGGTACTGTATCCGTGGACCGCACGGACATTGAGGATGATAACCTGGGCATTTACGCTCCCTTGTTTGCGGAAATGGGCTATGCCACGCGCACGCACCCGGATGAACTCGTGTTCGGTCTGCTGGGCAAGGGGACGTCTACGCTGTGCTTTGACGGTCAGAATTTTTTTGACACGGACCATCCCGTCTATCCCAATGTTGACGGCACGGGCGAAGCCGCAACCGTCAGCAATCTTATTGACCCCACCGCAGGCGACCCCGGCGAGGCGTGGTATTTGCTGGATGTGAGTCGCCCGCTCAAACCCCTGATTTTTCAGGAACGCACCAAACCCGAAATGTTGGCCCTCACTGACGCCAAACAGGACCACGTCTTCATGGAAGACGCGTATCTTTATGGCGTGCGCTATCGCTGCAATGCGGGCTTTGGCTTCTGGCAGCAAGCCGTGTGTTGCCGCGACACGCTCAACGTCGCCAACTTCGAAAAGGCGCTGGCACTCATGCAGGATTACAAGGCTGATGGCGGAAAGCCCCTTGGCCTTGGGCACGGCGGCAAGGCCGGGACTCTGCTTGTGGTGCCCAGCACCTTGAACAGTGCGGCGAAGGCGGTGGTCGAAAAGCAGAATCTGGCTGGCGGCGAGTCCAATACCAGCTACGATAATGCCACAATCATCAACTGCGCGTGGTTGTAGGAGGGGACATGAGCGATATCTCTGTGTTTGTGAAGGCCCGCCCCGTCCCCAACGGAAGCGGAGTGTGTGTGGAGCGCCGCTGCCGTTGCGGCATGTGCTTTGACGCCACGGGGCGCACTGTCAGCGTTACCACTGCCGATCTGGCCCGCCTCAAAGCCGACCCCCTCTTGGTTGTGACCGATGCGGACGCGGCCACCGCTGCCGCCACCGACGCTCCGCAGGCCGAAACGCCCGACGCCCCGGCCACTGAAACCGACAAAACCGCCGCCAAGGCGGATAAAAAGGCAGGCTAAAGCCATGCTTCAGCCGTTGCGACGTAGGAAGCTACGGATGAAGACAGCAATTGTCTGCATAAAATTGGAGGCACAATGACGCTGTCGCCATCCGTAAGGCTCGAGGACTCGCCAACGGCTGCCGCGCCGACCCTCTACGGCAGCCTTGCAAGCCTGACGCAGCAATTCGGCGAGGCCGAGCTGCTCATGTTGGCCCAAGGGCCTGACGACGATGAGGGCCAACCCACGCTGGACGGGCAGCGCGTACTCGACGCGCTGGCCCGTGCCAGCCGGGAGGCGGATACCTACATTGCCCCGCGCTATGCCGTGCCGCTGCCCGTCAGCGGCGACGACACGCCGGAGCCGCTCAAAAGCGTGGTGGGCGACATGACCCGTTACCACCTGACGGGCGGCAACGCACAGGAGAGCGAGAGCATAATTCGACGTTACGAGGAGGCCCGCGAGTGGCTCAAAAGCGTAGCCAAGGGCGTGACGGACCTGCTGTTGCCCGGCGCTGACGGCGGCGACCCCGCCGAGGATGATGACAACGCCGTGCAAATCCTGCCCGGAATTCGCGTGTGGGGCCTGTGATGCTGCCTATAGCAACCATCGAAACCGCCATCATCAACCGGATAGCCTCGGCCAAGCTGCCATACCTGCGCTTTGTGGGCAGCTACGGCGGCGAGTTGATGGGCGACTGGCAAGCGGTGGTGCGCGCGCTCCCGGCGGTGTGGGTAACGTTTAAGGACGCCACAGCCCCGGAGTGCCGTAATACGGCGCGCACTCGTTACCGCACGCGGCTGACCTTTGCCACCATAGTGGCGGACCGCTCCGTGCGCAGCGAGGCCGCCACCCGCAGGGGCGGGCCGGGCAGCGTCGGCACCTACCGGATGCTTGACGATGTGGCCCGGCTTGTCTGCATGCAGGATTTCGGGCTGGACAATGTAGACCCGCTTCAGCCGGGGCGTGTGCGGTCGCTGTTTGACGGCAAGGTGCAGGCGCAGGGGCTGTCTGTAATGAGTCAGGAGTGGACGGCCAAGGTACAATTCCGCTTGCGTGAGCCAGGGCAAGGCCCCTTGCCCGCAGACGGCGCGGCCCTGCCCACAGGCTACCTGCCGCCGGAGGGCCAAACCTTCCCCGGCGCGGCCTGCAACAACCCCGCGCCGCTGCCGGAATTGTCCACTCTGGCCCTGCAATACTGGCTCAAGCCGCCGCAGGATATGGCCGCCGACCCGCCCGCCGCCGAGGATATATTAACCTTGAACATCCAAGTGTGAGGATGCCATGTATTACAACGTCAAGGCCGCCCCCGGCGTCAAGGTGCCGCGCGAGGACAAGCCCACTACCTATATTGACGACACCGCCCCCGTCACCATTGCCCCCAGCGTCTACTACCGCCGCCGCATTGCGGATGGCGACCTGATTGTTCTGGGCCGGGCCGACGCCCAGCCCCTCACCACCGCCAACGACGCCCAGCCCGCGCCCGCCGCCGCAAGCGCCACGGAAGGCGACGGCAGCGACGGCAAGGAGTAACCCATGGCCAGCGCCAACATCAGCTTTGACAATATCCCGGCCAGCATACGCAAGCCGGGGAAATACTTTGAACTCAACACCAAACTGGCCGTCCGCACTCTTGCCACCAATGAGCAGCGAGTGCTGATTATAGCACAAAAACTGCCCACATCTGCCGCACCTTTGGAGCCTGTGCAGATTTTTGACGATGCCACGGCGGCGGCTTTGTTTGGGTATGGCTCCCAGGCGCACATCATGGCGCGGGCGGCCATTACGGCGTACCAGTATGTTGACCTTACCGTGCTGCCTGTGCCGCCCCATGCTGCGGGCATTGCCGCCACTGGTACGGTCACGCTCTCAGGCGCAGCCACCAGCGCGGGAGTGGTCAAGCTGTCCATCGGCAACAGTTATGTGGCAGTAGCAGCCAGCTATCAGGATACCGCCGCCAGCACCTTGGCTGAGCTGGTCGCCGCAATCAATGACGAACATGATTTGCCCGTTATCGCCGCCATTACTACGGCAGAGGGTGGCACGCCGACCATGACGCTGACCGCTAAAAATAAGGGTACGCTGGGCAATGCCATCTTGCTTGCCCTGTCCAATACTGTTGCAGGCTTTACGGCCACGCACTCCGGCATGACGGGCGGCCAGCAAGACCCGGATATTGACGATGCCCTGGCGGCGGTCTTTGCCTCCAACTACAATATATACTGCGTACCGTGGGCAGCGGCAGAACAGCTTACGGCCCTGCGTGAGCATCTGGAGGCCGTCTCCGGCCCGCTGGAACAGCGTCGCGCCACGGGCTGGACAGCCACGCCCAGCAGTCTGGCAACGGCCACCACGCTGGCCGGGCAGCTCAACGGCGGGCGGGGGGCGCCTGGGGGGCTGGCCCGGGCGGCACGGGCGCGCGGCCGACAGGAGGGAGCCTCC
>Ga0183101_1000440_pt1 | contig 29322 bp, 25 predicted proteins | sample Biomet3_FD_127790 | JGI IMG/M metagenome (GOLD analysis project Ga0183101, IMG submission 127790) | Microbial communities from bioreactor (seeded with sewage sludge) at LBNL, California, USA - Biofuel metagenome 3 | ecosystem: Engineered > Bioreactor > Anaerobic > Unclassified ...
TAGACAACTTTCATAGTTCGGAACTTTCTGGGCGTAAAAATAAAACGCCCTTATTTCGTAAGGACGCTTCCGCGCGGTACCACCTTAGTTCAGGATAACCCTGCTCTTTCCTGCCTTAACGCGGCTGGGAGACGCTTAACTCTTCGCTAAGGGCTCGGGAGTGGTACTCCATAGGCTTATAGGCCTTTGAGCATGTCTCCTTCAACGCTGCCTCTATTCTAGGTGGCTTTCTTCGCGAGTCAAGAAAAACACGCTCAAGTTCTTTCGAATGCTTGAGCGTGTTCTTGTTTGTGAGAGAAACTTGCCTTATTTGAGGTCCCGTTTTACGAAAGCGCGGCCGCCAAGGAAGCCCATGGCACCGATCAAGATGAGGGAACTGCCCGCGGTTTTCAGGCAAAGCGCCAAGGTTCGTCCCGCGTGGAACACGGTGTTGATAACATCGTAGCCATGGCTTCGATCATTGGTGAAAGTCGCATAATAGTCGGCGCCAAAGCCATTAAACTGGCCCATTTGATAGGATACGAGCCATTCACGGAGCTGGTAGTAAGAATTCGCGTTGAAATAGCCAAGGCCATAGACGATGATCCCGATGAGGGCAGCGACTTCAAACGTGGCGTAAAGAAGACCGAAGGCGCCCCAGGAGTTCGGAATGATGAAAGACCAAGCACAAGCAAGAACGGCAAGCGAGATGTAGATGAGGAGTTCCATGAAGAAGGAAACACAGAAAACCCCGGCGGGATTGGGATTATAAGTCACGCCGCCAACAGAAGCCGCAAATTGATTATCGATGAAGGCGGGAATGCGCATAATGCTGCCCAAAGACCAAATGGTGGCTTCCCAAGTCACGACGATGCCGAGGGCGATCAAAAAAGCGGTTAATTGAGCGACAAGATAGATTTGAATCCGGCCATGACCAGCAAGAATTTGGTTTCGGAAAGTCCGATTTTGCCAGTCTTTTCCGATGAAGAAGCAAATAACCATTAATCCAAAGAAGCCCAAGGGCAAGAAGCTTCCAACGCTACTGGTCGCTGCATTTGTGATGAGCGCGGTCCCACTCGTGCCACTCAAAGTCGAAAAGGCGCCAGGAACGGAAAAACAAAAGAGAGCAATCTGCGAAAGGGAAAGGACGGAAGTCGCCGTGCCAGAATTGGCTTTGGTCGCTTGGGCATTGAGTTCAGCGATGACGAGAACGGCGATAATACCAATCAAAGCAATCGCGCCATAAATGATGTAGACCATTTTGGTGTGGTAGAGGCGGAATAGATACATCTTAAAAAGATCCAGCATGGTGGTGGGATGCATCTTGCCCCGGCTGAGTTCGCCAACGAAAGCGGCCTTCTCTGAATGCTGTTCGAGCGTTGTTTTTTCTTTGTTCTGTTCCATTAGATGTTCCCTCCTTTCGCGTCAAAGACCCGATCGGCGGCTGAAGTGACCAGGTTCATGAAATAGTCTTCGAGCGAATTCTCTTCTTCTTTCATGCCGATGAGGTGAATTTTCGCATCAGAAAGGAGGTTGAGGACGTCAGCGCTATTGGTGACGCTATGGACGTTGAGGGAATCTTTGATGAATTCGACGTCGAAGTTTTTATTCTTCAAAAGCTGATAGGCGGCGCTATTGTCACTCGTCTGGATGATGAGGACTTTGCCCACTTTGGCTTCCAGTTCGTCCGAGGTGATTTGCTGGACGATAACTCCGCGGTCGATAAAGACGTAAGAAGAGGCGAATTTCGAAAGTTCGCTCAAGATGTGCGAGGAGATCATCATCGTCACGCCTTTTTCCTTATTAAGACGTAAGAGAAGCTCCCGGATTTGGCGAATGCCTTCCGGATCGAGGCCGTTGGTCGGCTCATCGAGCACCATGAGTTCGGGTTCGCCAACCATCGACATCGCAATGCCGACTCTTTGGCGCATGCCTAAGGAATAGTCTTTGACTTTGCGTTTATCGTGGTAGGCTTCGTCGAGCCCGACGAACTCGAGCTTGTCGCGGATGTAGCCATCCATCGGGTTCTCTACCCCCATGAGGATGCAGCGCGTCATCAAGTTCTCGGTCGCGGTCATATTGTTATAGAGGGCTGGCTGTTCGACCATTGCCGCGACTTTGGCGAGGTTTCTGGTCACGCCTTTGGCATCGCTAGCTCCGAAAAGCGAAAAGGTGCCGCTCGTGGGATGGGCGACGCCAGTAATGACACGGATCAAGGTGGTTTTGCCCGCGCCGTTTTTGCCCACTAAGCCAATCAGATCGCCCCGGTGGATATCGAATGAGATGTCGTTGAGAGCCAAACAGCCCTTATAACGCTTCGAAAGATGCTTCGCTTCGACAATCAATTCGGCCGGGTTGTTGCGGACGCCCGGAGAAATGATGAATTCGTTTTGAATTGCTTCATCCATAGATGATGATTCCCCTTGTTCTCGGTTCATTATAAAAGGGATTGACCCCAAAAGGAAGACAACTGTCAGTTGTATAAAGATTTCGTCAACGAAAAAGGCCCCTTTCGGAGCCTTTTCGTATCGTCAAGAAGTTCAAAAAGCATTACATCGCTTTCTTATTCTTCTTGTGTTTCTTGCCTTCAACCGGAGCCTGAGCCGCCGGAGCAGTAGTGCCCTGAACGTTGGTAACCGGAGTATCCTGATTATCCATAATTTTTCTCCTTTCGCGATGATTAATAATACGTTTTTTAAAAGTGTCAAGTTTATGGGGGTAACAATCGTTAAAAACAATTAGAAACATCGTAACTAAGGAAATAAGTAAATAAATGTAAATTACACTTTTTCACCTTTTCCCCCGAAGAAAAGCCTCTTTTTTAAAATTTTGGTGCCCTTTTTTGGGCTTTTTGATGATCAAAAAAAGACGGAATTTGAATTCCGCCTTTTAACAAAGTCATCAATGTCTCACTTGCTTCTTTGAAAGCCGAGCACCGCCGCGCCGACGAGACCCGCCTCTTGTCCGCAGCCGCAGAGTTCGAGATGGCAGTGGGGCGCCGCCCGTTTGAGATCGTCAAAGAAAATCGGCGCGCTCTTCATAACCCCGCCGGTCAGGGTAAACACTTCCGGAGTAAAAGCGTCATAGATCATTTCGAGCCAATCGGCGACCAGCTTGATCCAATCCTTATAGACGGAAAGGGCCAAGGGATTCTTATTCTTCACAAGTTCAAAGAACTGTCGGGCATCGATGATCTCCAATCCGTTCATATCGGCTAAGCGCCGTAAACCGACGCCCGAGGCCATATGTTCGAATTCGTGAACCTCGCCGTGATAAGCGGTCATGGTATGGCCGGCTTCATAGGAGGAGTTACGAAGTTCTCCGCCAATCGTGAGGGCACCGCCGACCCCGGTCGAAATCGTGACGAAATAGAGCGATTTGGCCTTTTTGAAAGGGCCAACGTTCGCTTCGGCTAGCGCCGCGACTTCCGCGTCATTAATGACGTAGGCAGGGAGTTTGAATTCTTTCGAAAGATAAGACGCTAAAGGCACGTTATCGATGTGGATGTTCGGGAGAGCGTAGATGAAGCCATCGTAGCGGACTCGTCCGGGCACGCCCATCGCCAAAGCGACGACATCGTCGAACGAAGGAATGGCTTCAAGAATCGTCTTTTTGACGTTGGCTAAAAACAAAGCCGTATTGCCAACGACCGTCGGCTCGATCTTCACCGATTCAATTTCGTATTTCTCGTTAATCAGGGCGACCCGGGTATTGGTGCCGCCGATATCGAGGGCTATGATTTTTTTCATTAATCGAGATCCTTAATTTGGTTCACGTTCACGATGCGCATGAAGTTGGTCTTGCCTGCGCCAGTGGGGGTGCCGCCAGCGATGATGATCGGCGAACCCGGGGCAATGCCCAAGTCACGGGCGATCTTCAACGCTAAGACTTCCATCTCTTCGATGAAGTCCGGCATCGAGGTCTTGATCAAAACCGAATAGACGCCCCAAAGCCAACCGCCCGCTAAGCAGGTCTTGCGATTGTTGGTGACCGAAATGATCGGGCAGCAAGGACGGGCTTTCGAAATTCGTTTGGTAGAATTGCCCGTCTGAGTGAAGTTCACGATGAGCTTCGCCCCAATGAGCAAGGCGGTATTGGCGATCGAGTTTGCGATCGCGTCGTTAATCGTATGTTCAGAGGTATCAAAGGCTTGGCGAGCTAAACTCTCGTAGGGGAGCTCCCGTTCCATGGCGGCGGAAATCGCCGCTTGCATCTGAACGGATTCCACCGGGTAAAGACCCGAAGCACTTTCGCCCGAAAGCATGACGCAGTCGCTACTTTCATCAATCGCAGTAGCAACGTCGCTCACTTCAGCGCGGGTGGGGCGCGGATGAGAAGTCATCGAATCGAGCATCTGAGTCGCGGTGATGACGGGTTTGCCATATTGGCGGCAAAGCCGAATGATCTTGCGCTGGACGAGCGGGACTTCCTCGGGTGGGATTTCATCGCCTAAATCGCCGCGGGCGACCATGATGCCATCCGCTGTCTTGACGATGTCTTCAATTTTTTCAACCCCCTCGGGGTTCTCGATTTTGGCAAAAATGGGGATGACCTTGCCATATTTGGCGAGGACGTCCCGAATCGCTTGAATGTCTTCGGGCCGGCGGCAGAAAGAAGCGAAAATCGCATCCATGTCGTGTTCGGCGCCGAATTGCAGGTCTTTCTCATCTTGTTCCGAAATATAGGGCATCGAAAGGCGCGACATCGGAACGTTCATGCCTTTCTGATCTTTGATGTAGTGGTCGTTCTGAGCCTGGACAACGATTTCTTTCGTGCTCTCATCTTTCTCGATGACTTTCATTTCGAGATTGCCATCGTCGATCAGGATGATGTCGCCGACTTTGACGTCATCGTAGAGCCCAGTGTAGGTGCAATAGAACTTCTCACTGTTGCCTTTCATCGGGGTCTTGGTGATGCGCATGACCTGGCCTTTTTTGACCGGGACTTGCCCATTTTCCATATAACCCGTCCGAATTTCGGGTCCTTTGGTATCCAAAGCGACGGGGATATAAATCCCGTACTTCTTCTCGAAGGAACGAGCAATATCGATCTTGGCGAGTTGCTCTTCATGGGTGCCATGCGAGAAGTTGACCCGCATGACGTTCATGCCCGCTTGATAAAGCTTATAAATCATCTCGGGGGTATCCGAAGCCGGCCCGATGGTGCAGACAATCTTCGTCTTTTTCTTGGTGATGAGTTCCATAGCCTTTTCCTCTTATTTGAGTAAATCGATGAGGCGAAGCATGCTTACGTGCTTATCGCGCGGTAGGGCTAAGGCTTCGTAGATGTCGTAATCGACGATCTTATTATTGACCATGCCGATGCAGATGCCGCCTTTGCCTTCGACTAAGCAGTCGACGGCATAAGCGCCCATCCGGGCAGCCAAAATTCGGTCAAACGCCGACGGGGCGCCACCGCGTTGAACGTGGCCGAGGACATCAGCCCGGGTGTCAAAGCCCGTCTGTTCCTGAACCCGTTTCGCAAAAGCGTTGATATCGGGATAGAGTTTTTCGGAAACAATGACGATCGCGCGCTTATCGCTATCGCTATCGTGCATCGTCTTGAGGGTCTTCATGATTTCTTCTTCCGGAATCGGATGGTCGGGGGTCAAAATCATTTCGACGCCTTCGGCTAAGCCGCTGAATAAAGCCAAATCGCCGCAATGGTTGCCCATGACTTCGATGATGGAGCAGCGGGAGTGGGATTCGGTGGTATCACGGATTTTATCGACGCATTCGACAATGGTGTTTAAGCAGGTATCGAAACCAATCGTGTAATCGGTTGAGGCGATATCGTTATCGATCGTGCCAGGGAGTCCGACACAATTGATGCCCATTTCCGTGAGCTTTTTGGCGCCCATATAAGAACCGTCGCCGCCGATGACGACCACGGCTTCGATGCCGAATTTCTTTAATTCTTCAATCGCTTTGACGCGAGTGGCTTCTTCCTTGAATTCCGGTAAGCGCGCCGTCCGTAAAACGGTGCCGCCGCGATTGATAATATCGGAGACCGATTTCCGTGACATCTTGACGATGTTGCCTTCGACCATTCCGCGGTATCCATCATAGATACCATAAACTTCAAGGCCATAAGAAAGCCCGGTCCGAACAACAGCCCGGATCGCGCAGTTCATGCCTGGCGAATCACCGCCAGAGGTCAGGATACCAATTCTTTGAATCATGTGTATTTCCCTCTAATTCGCCTTACATTATAAGCCACTCTTTTATTCTTTAGGAAGAATAAGAACACACAAGCGATGTAATTTTCTCTTCTTTTGCGCTTTGGCGGAACTTTCGTTTTCTTTTCCTTGCCCTTACCCGCCCTTGTCGGAAACGAAAAATCGTGTATTGTGGAAGGGATGAAAACATTTGAGATCGAAGGCAAAACGTATACGGTTTCTAAACTGCTCGGTCATGGCAAGGGGGGTTACTCGTATTTGGCGAAAAGACTCGGCCATTACTATGTTGTTAAAGCCATTCACCACGAGGAAGTCTCCTACTATAAATTCGGCAACAAGATTCAGGCGGAGAACGATTCGTATGAGTATTTGAAGCGCTGCCATATCCGGATTCCGAAATGCTATGCGATTGATTTCGAGCAGGAACTGGTCCTGAAACAGTATATTCGGGGCCGCAACATCGCCGACATGATCAAAAAGAAACAAGATGTTTCTCGTTATTTGCCCCAAGTCGAAGCGATGGCGGAAAAAGCCAACAAGAATCAAATCAATATCGACTACTATCCCCCGAATTTTATCTTGCGGAAGGGGCTCCTTTATTACGTGGATTATGAGATTGAGAAATTCGACCGCCGCTATACCTTCGCGGTTTGGGGTCGAAATTATTGGACGGGCAAGAAAGGTCTCGACAAGTAACTTGTGGAGAAATCCCTTAAGGAAAGTGGATAAGTCTTAAAAAGAGCCACCCCTCCGCTTGTTTTGAAGAGATACCCTTGTGGAAAACTCCTAAAAAGACTAGGAAACATCGAATAAATTATAGAAATCCAGAAAGGCTCATGCTAGACTGAAATACGTTATGAAAGAATTCTCACCCAGCGATGTCTTTGAATGTCGGCCTCAGAGCCTTTTTTCTTCGCGCGACCGCGATTACCTTTTGGACTTTTATGCCCCATTAATCGGAATCAAAGCCCTCTCTTTTTATTTTGCCCTCGCCAATGAAGCGCCAGGCGAAGCCCTCTCCTTCGAGTCCTTTTTGAAAAAGAACCAAGCCTCGATTGGCGAACTTCAAACCGCCTTGGTGGCGCTTGAAGCGGTTGGCTTGGTCGCCTCCTTTCGCAAACAGGGGGAGAAATTCACTTATTTCGTCTTGGCTTTATACGCTCCGAAAACCCCGAAAGAGTTTTTTGATAATGTATTATTTATCGGAACTTTAAGGAAATATTTAGACAATGACAAAATTAATGCCCTCAGCCGGAAATACGCTTTGCTTCCGCTGCCGAATGATTTTGAAAACGTTTCGGAAGGCTTCCGGGAATATTTCGCTCCGGATTTCTCCGATCCCGTTTTCCAAGAAAATACTCCCAATGTCGGCGGAAGGAAGACCGGGGCGATTCAAACGGGGTTCGACAAGAATGCCTTTTTGCGGGCTCTCATCGCGGAAGATCCGCGTTTTAACGCCAATTCCTTAAGCGAAGAAGAACTCGTGAAACTCGCCCGCTTATCCGCCCTCTATTCTTATGATGAAGAGACGATGGCGTCTTTCGTTGCCCCTCATTATCTTTTTGCGCAAGAGAAGGGGAGCCGCGTCGATTTCTTCGCCGTAGAAAAAGAAGCGAAGGAATCGCTTCGCTTTACTTACCTTCATCCGACTCCGGCCAAAAAGAGCGAAGTTCACGATGATGGAGCTTTGGCCCGGACGATTCGAGCGATGGACAGTCTTTCGCCCGTCGAATTTTTAAGCAAACTGCAAAAAGGCAACAAACCCGCCTCCAGCGATTTGGCTCTTTTGGAAGAGTTGACGGTTGAAATGGGCTTATCCGCCCCGCTTTGTAACGCCCTCGTCTTCTACGTCATCACGACCAAAGATGGTCAATTACCGAATAAATACGCCGAGAAGATCGCCGCGAGCTTGATGCGGAAGGGGATTGAGACCTCCTTAGACGCGATGAACTATTTCTCTTTGGGGAAGAAGAGCTATACGAAACCCGCTTCGCCAGAAAATCCCGCTCCCGTCGTGGCGGAAGAAACAAAGCCTTCTTTAGCCTTGACCGATCAAGAGAAAGCCATTACCGATGCCCAGTTTGATGAACTGATGGGTGAGCTTTATAATCCTAATAAAGGAGCGAAATAAGCATGGACACCATCAAGGAACAACTATCCACTTACAACGTTGCCCCCGCCAAGAACAAGGCTCTACAAGATATCGAAGCTGATCCCGCGTTAGTCAGAGAACTCCATACGCTAGGGCTCACCGATGAGACGATTAAGGCGGAGTTGCCGCTCGTTTCCTCTTATCAGGATGACCGCGCCTATTGCAAGAAATGCCCGGGCTTAGAGCATTGTGCCAAAGAACCTAATCCTTTGGCGGAGATGCGGCTGGTTTTTGTCGATGGCCTTTTGCAGCGTGAATATTCGCCTTGCGCGCTTTATATGGCGAAAGACCGGCTCCTCAAAGGCTATCTTTATCGGGATTTCCCCGAGGATTGGCTCTCTTCTTCGCCAAAAACTTTGCCGCGGAGCAGCCGGGTCATCAGTGTTCTCAGCGCCTTTATGAAAGCGATGAAAACCCCTGAACAATCCTGGGTCTATCTCGTGGGCGCTATGGGCAGTGGTCGTTCGTTCTTGCTGGCCTCCTATGCCAATCTTTTGGTGAATGATGGAAAGAAAGTCGCTTATCTCAATAGCAACAAACGTTTTGACGAATTGAAGGGCTTGGCGATTTCTGCCCGCCCTCTTTTTGAGAAGAAGATGGCGGAGCTCGAAAACTGCGATCTTTTGATCCTCGATGATTTCGGGAGCGAATACAAAAGCGACTATGTCCGCGACCAGATCGTGATGCCCTTGCTCAATGAGCGGGCGAAAAAATCCTTGCCGATTTTCTTCGCGAGCGATTTTTCGCTTGAAGAGATTCAAACCCTTTATTCTAGCGATAAAACCTCGGCGATTTATGCGAAGCAATTGGTGAATCTTATCCGCTTACATAGCAAAGCCCCGGTCACGGTGGAGAAGGGCTTTGAAACGCATCTCAACGATTAACGTTTACAGAAAGCGATAGGAGTCGAGTTCCTTTGATAAAGAAGCGACGCTGCCATCCGTATTGAGGATGAGGCCCGCTTTTTTCTTTAAGGCGGCTTTGGGGTAGTGGGCATTGATGAGCAAAGCGGTTTCGGGATCTTTTCCCCGCTCGAGGAGCCGGGCAATCTGATTCTTCTCCGAGGCGAAGACGGCGATGATGAGGTCGCTCATTTCTTCAAGGGGACTGCCCAGGAGGAGAGGAACATCCAAAACGACCTTCCCGCCATCCATTGAGGCGAGTTTTGCAAGGATTTTCTTATAAACCAGCGGATGGATTTTCTTTTCGAGGGCCTTTTTCTTCTTGGGATTGGCCTTGAGGCGTTCGCTCATGAGGGCGTGGTCGAGCCCGTTTGGCGTCAAAACATCCGCGCCTAAAAGGTGGGCGATTTGTTTCTGAAGCGCCGGTTTTTCGTAAAGCTCTTTGACGATTTCGTCGGCGTCGAGTTTGAGGTAGCCTTTTTTCTCGAGATAAGCGGAAACGGTCGATTTGCCAGAAGCAATCGGACCCGTCACGGCGACGATGAGGGGGTGGTGGAAATAGACTTGGCAGTGGGGGCAATAGACCGTTCCGCGTCCCCCGATGAAGATCTTCCGTAAGGGGAAGCCGCAATTGGGGCAAGGCTTATTCTCTTGCCCATAAGCCAAAAGTTCGTTTTGCATGAGGCCATCGACCCCTTCTTCGGGGTGGTAGCTCCGAATGGTCGACCCACCATTGGCGATGGCTTCTTCGAGAATGCGTCGGGCTTCTTTTAAGAGACTTTCGCATTCCGCCAAAGTGATATCGCCACTGAGGCGTTTCGGATTGATCTTCGCGGCGAAAAGCGTCTCGTCATCGTAGATATTGCCAAGTCCGGCAATCAAGGTTTGGTCCAGAAGCGCCTCTTTGATGAGGGTGTTTTTCCGTTTCTGAAGGCCCTGATAGAGTTCTTGAGCGGTTAGTCCCCAAGGCTCCGGTCCCAGTTTTGAAAGAGGCAATTCTTTTAAATAATGAATTTCGTCCGTCAGTTGAAGCACCCCGAACTTCCGCACATCGTTATAGCGGAGAGTGGTCCCATCCTTGAACTCATAGATGAGCAAATCAAATTTATCCGGAGTATCCCCGACTTTTCCTTCGTAGTATTTGCCTTCCATCCGCAGATGGGAGATCACGACTTTATCGTGCGTGAGGTGGAAAATGAGATATTTGCCTTTCCGGGTGACGTCAAGAAACGTCTCGCCCGTTAAAGAGGCGACGAACTCCTCGGCGCCGGAAATAATGTTTTTCGCACGCAAAACCACGATCTTCTCGATCGTTTTGTTTTTCACGATGCGAAGCAGGATCTTTCTCACGGTTTCGACTTCAGGAAGTTCGGGCATAAAATTAATCCTTGGCGTTATACCAGCTCTTGCCAAAGCCCGCCTCGACGGTGAGCTTAACGGGGAGAGTGACCGCGTGGGTCATGATGTCTTCGAGCGTAGGCTGAAGGGCGCGGAGTTCGTCTTCCGGCCCGGCGAAAATGAGTTCGTCGTGGATTTGGAGCACCATCTTGCTTTTCGCCTGATGCGAGACGAGATAATCGTTGATTTTGACCATCGCGATTTTGATGAGATCAGCTGCTGAGCCTTGAACCGGGGCGTTAAGAGCTGCCCGCCGAGCCGCCTCACGTTTGGCGTAATTCGGGTCATTGACTTCGCGAAGATAGCGCCGGCGACCAAACATCGTGGTGACATAGCCTTTGGTTTCGGCGTCGTGCGTCGTTTCGTTCAAGAAAGTCCCAACTTCGGGATAATTGAGATAGAAGTTGCGGATGATATCCCGAGCTTCTTGTCTCGTCCCCCCGATTTGCTCGGCGAGGCCGAAATCGGTCGTGCCATAGATGATGGCGAAGTTCACTGCTTTGGCTTTCCGCCGCATTAAGGGGGTGACATCCTCGGTATGGAAGATTTTCTTCGCTGTTTCGGTGTGGACGTCCCGTCCCGAAGCGAAAACATCGATATACGATTGGCAATGGGAAAGCGCCGCCATGATGCGGAGTTCGATCTGGCCATAGTCGAGTGAGAGCATCGAAATCTTGGGATCATCGTAATAAAACGCGTTGCGGATTTGCTTGGCTTCTTCATCGCGGGCGCTGATATTTTGGAGGTTGGGCGAGGAGGAAGAAAGCCGACCGGTCGAGGTTTGGGCTTGGTTGAAATACGAATGGATTTTCCCGTCTTTTTTGATGTGGGGGAGCAAGCCATCGATATAGGTGCCCATGAGTTTGGCGTATTTGCGGTAGGTCAAGATTTTCTCGATGATCGGAGAATCGTTTTCCAAGGCCGAGAGGGCTTCGATGGAGGTCGAACCATCTTTGGGTCCCGCTAAGCCCATTTCGCGATAAAGAAGATCGGCGAGTTGCTTGGGCGAATTGAGATTGACTTCATGTCCGGCTAAAGCATAGATTTCTTTGGCGCTTTCTTCTTTTTTCGCCTCAAAGACTTTGCCATATTCCTTCAACTTGTCCGCGTGAAGCGGGAAACCTTCGATCTCCATTTGCGCGAGAACTTTCATGAGGGGCATCTCGACTTCGTTATAGAGTTTATACGCATCGACGCTTTGGAGCGATTTCGTGAGTTTATCGACCAAGTGGTCCGCGAAATAAGCCATCTTCGACGTCGTGATGGGGTGACCCGTTTCTAAGAGACCGCCATCATCGTCTTTGGAGACGATATCGATGCCAAAAGAAGAATAGACGAGAGGGGCATTGCTATTGACGGAAGAATCAAGGAGGTAAGCGGCGAGCAAAAGGTCATTTTGGATGCCTTTTAACGCAATATGTAAACGGCTTAAGGCGTAGGTGATCGCCTTGCCATCGTAGACGTTTTTCTTGAGGCTTTCATTTTCAAGCAGGGCTTTTAAAGCCGCGTCATTTTGAAAGTCGGTAGCACTTTCATAATAGACCTCGCTCCCGCTGGAGAGCGCGATGCCTTCAATCGGGGCGTCATGATAATCGTCATCATCAATATCGAGGGCCAATCCGAAAGGGGCATTGAGGGTGATTCCGCTAAAGGAAGTTACGGTTTTGAGGTTCATATCGCTCGTCAGCGTCGCTCCTTTTTTCAGTGCGAGCGGGAGGCGGGAAAGAAACTGCTTCAATTCGTATTTCTGAGCAAAGGCGTTGGCGAGGTCGAAATCGTAGCCCTCGTAAATGAGGTCAGCTAAGCCGAAAGGAAGCTCAACATCGGTCTTCATGGTGGCGAGCCGGTAACATTGCCGGCCCTGATCGGTGTAGGTTTTGATGTTTTCGCCGAGTTTTCCGCCGATTTCATCCGCTTTCGAAATGATCGTGTCGAAATCGCCGTATTTCTGAATCAATTTAACCGCGGTTTTATCGCCGATTCCGGGGATGCCAGGAAGGTTGTCAGAGTCATCGCCCCGGAGTCCTTTGTAGTCGATGATTTGTTTCGGAGTGAAGCCAAACTTGGCTTTCATCCCTTCTTCATCGAGGAGTTCCATATTGGACAGCCCAACTTTTAAGAGCGAGACTTTGACGTTTTTATCGATTAATTGAAGATAGTCTTTATCCGAAGTATAAAGCGTGACATCATCATTTTCTTTCGATGCCATCTTCGCAATCGTTCCGGCAATATCATCCGCTTCGACCCCGTGTTGCTCGTAGCACATGATGTTGAGGGCGTGGCAGAGTTCGCGCGAAATCGGGAATTGCTTTTTCAGCTCTTCGGGGCAGGGCGCCCGGTTGGCTTTATACGAAGCAAGTTCTTCTTTGCGGAAGGTGTCTTTATCGGTATCAAAAGCCACGACGATGCTTTCGCCGCCTTTGAAACTTTGTAAGAGTTTCGCGAGCATGTTAGCAAAGGCGAAAATCGCGTTAGTGGGCGTCCCATCTTTGGTCCGCATGATGGCGCTGCTGTCGCCATAAGCGGTGGCATAGTAGGCCCGGAATAAGAGGGAATTGCCGTCGATAATGATGAGTTTCTGCATGATTAATCTCCTAAGGCTTCGGCCTCATCGACGAGGTAGGAGTCTTCTTTGCGTAAATCTTTGTGGCATTTGACGATGACGACGCGGTCGGCTTTTAAGGCGCTGTAACAGCGGGAATACGCTTCGCTAAAGAGGACGAAGCTGACTTCGGTGACATCATCATAGAGACTGAGAAATGCCATCTGGGTCCCTTTGCGGGTGGTGATGGCCCGAATCTCTTTGACAACCCCGGCGGTTTCGACCTCACCGACGCTATCTTCGAGATCGCTTAGGTTCACCAAATGGCGGCTGGCCAAGGTGGATTTATAGAAACTTAATGGCGAACCGGAAACCATCATTCCGAGCGCTTCGTATTCGGCGTCGAGATTGATGCGAGGATCATCAGGACTATCGACCATGGCGGGCTTTTCTAAGCCGATGGCCAAGAGGGCTTCTTGCCCCGTATCGCCAAACATCATTTCGGCATAGCGCATGGCCGCGCTCGCGGAAGCCCGCAAGGAGGCTCGGGAAGGATAGAGCGTATCAAGGGCGCCGGCATCGATGAAGCGGACGAGGGTGGGCAAAGTTAGTCCCACGTGTTTCATTCGTCCGGCGAAATCGAAGAGATCATGGAATATCCCGTGGAGTTTTCGCTCATCTAAAAGGGCGTGGACCAAGGCGCTTTGAAGACCTTTGATCCCCGATAAGGGGAAACGAAGCGAAGCCCCATCGACAATGAAACCATATTCCGAATGATTGACGTCGGGGACGCTTAAGGAGAGATTGATGGTTTTGATTTCGCTCATCGTGTCTTTGAATTTGCGGTCGGAAGGCGACATGGAATCGAGGATGGCACAATAGAATTCCTTGGGGAAGTGTTTCTTGAGATAGGCCATTTGACAGGTGAGGACCGCATAAGAAACCGCGTGGGATTTATTGAAGCCATAGTCGGCGAATTTGAAAATTAAAGCGTAAACCTTCTCGGCGGTCGCTCTTTCTTTGCCATTCTTCAAACAGCCCGAGATGAATTCGTCTTTCAAAGACGCCAATTTATCGGCTTGTTTATGAGAAATTGCCCGGCGGAAGAGATCGGCTTGGCCATAAGAAAATCCCGCCATCGCGCGAACAATTTGCATGATTTGTTCCTGGTAGACGATGACGCCATAGGTACTTTTCAGAATCGGCTCGAGTTCGGGGGAAAGATAAACGATTTTTTCACCGCCGTTTTTTCTTCGGCTATAGACCGGGATGTTTTCCATCGGACCGGGGCGGAAGAGCGCCAACAGGGCCGCGACATCTTCGAAGGTGGTGGGGGCAAGTTCGCGGATCGCCCGCTTCATCCCTGGGCTTTCGAGTTGGAAAAGACCCATGGTTTTATTTTCGTTCACGAGGGCGATTGAGGCTTCATCGGTATAAGGAATGTCGTTATACGTTAAGCGCGGTCCGCCATCCTTCTCAATCAGGGCTAAGCACGTATCGACGATCGTAAGGTTTCGTAAGCCTAAGATATCCATCTTGAGGAAGCCTTGTTCTTCGAGATAGTCTTTTTCGAGGCAGGCGACCGCGCCGACGCCAGGGTTTTCGGCGACGGGCAAAACCGCGACTAGCGGATCGTTATTGAGAACGACGCCAGCGGCATGAAGGCCGGCTTGGCGGGGCAATCCTTCGATTTTGGCGGCTAAGGAAACGATTTCGAGATAGTAAGCATCGCTATCGATCAAGGCCTTAAATTGCGGATTTTTACGGTAGTCGTCCCTCAATGAAAGCTTATCATCGACGATCGTATCGAGGATGATTTCCACTTGGCGGGGCTCATAGCCATAAACCCGGGCGATATCGCGAAGAGATTCCTTCGCGCCGATCGTTTGGGTGGTGAGGACGTGACCGACCCGTTCCGTCCCGTATTTTTGCTGCAAATAGCTGACGACTTGATCGCGGTTCACATCGGAGAAATCGACGTCGATATCCGGCATCGATTGACGTTCAGGGTTAAGGAAGCGCTCAAAAAGAAGCGAATACTTAATGGGATCAGGAGCCACGATATTGAGGCACCAGCTGACTAAACTGCCGGCCCCCGAACCACGGCCTGGTCCGACCGAGACCCCATGGGTCTTGGCCCAGTTGACGTAATCTTGGACGATTAAGAAATAGTCGGCATAGCCCATCTTATCGATGATGCCGAGTTCATAGCGGATTCGCTCGTGATATTCTTCGGGGGCATTAGGGTAGCGTTTTTCTAAACCAGCAAGGGTTAGTTTTTCAAGATAGCTTGGGCTCGATTCGCCTTCCGGCACGGGGAAGTGAAGAAGCGATCCCCGCTTTTGAAAGTAGTGGAAGTCGATTTGACTCACGAGTTCGGCGGTCAAATCCCGCTCTTGAGGCTGGTAATAGGCCATGATTTGCTCGAGCGAGAGGAAATACTGGTCGCCTTTTTCTTTCTTCGTCGTCAGAGTTTCGTGATGAGAAATGGCTGAGACGATCGAAAGGACAATGGCGTCGTCTTCCTTTTCATAACGGATTTCGGGATAGGCAATTAAAGAATAACTATGGCCCGAAGCGAAGTTGCGGGCCCAAAGCGCCAGTTCGGGCTCATCGGGCAAATAGGGAAGGCCTAAATAAACTTTGCCAAAAGGTTTTAAAAGCTTGGCTAAATGAACGACATCGTCTTGATTGAGACTTTTATAGCGGGGGTAAAGAAAGGAATGTTCGAGGGGATAAACGCAAATTAAGCCCGCACAATGGGCGTAAACTTCAGCTAAAGAGAGTCTGCCAGCGCTCGCTAGATCCGTGAGATAGCAAAGATTGCGGTAGCCTTCTTCCGATTGAACGAACAAAGAAAAAGTCCCTTCGGCTAAGGGAGCGTCCATTCCGAATATCGCGGTAATCCCAGCATCTTTCGCCGCGTGGGCAAAAGGAGCGTAACCCGAAAGGGTAGCGTTATCGCAAAGTCCGATGCCAGGGAAGCCCATTTTCTTCGCGAGAAAAGGAATCTTCGGAGCCACGATGCCGCTTTGAAGATACGAGAATCCGCTATAGACGTGAAGGGGATAAAAAGCCATGCCTAGATTATACCCCATTAAGCAAGGGGTATAGAAGAGATAGGCAAAAAAGATTTTTCGTTATTTTTCGAGGGTTTTGAAGGCGTCTTTTAAACTGTCATTGAGACCATTTTTTGCGGCATTATAGGCTTGCTCAAGACAGTGGTATACCGAGGCGGAATTGCCAGAGCCATGGCCTTTGATGACGATTTTCTTTAACCCCAGCATCACCGCGCCGCCATAGTTGTTGTAATCCATGAGGTCTTTGATCGCGTAGATGTCTTTTTTAAGGAAAAGAGCACCCATTTTGTTTTTGAAATTTTTGAAGAACGTGGTTTTGAGGAGTTTGAGTAAACCGATGCCCGTCCCTTCGGTGCTTTTGATGAGAACGTTGCCGGAAAAGCCATCGCAGGCGACGACGTCGTAGTCTCGGCTCGTGAGCTCGCGGGCTTCCATGTTGCCGACGAAATGGATTGCGGGGCTATTTTTGAATAAGGGATAGGCGTCTTTTCGCAAAGTGTCGCCTTTACCTTCTTCGGTGCCGATATTGAGCAAGGCTACCCGGGGAGAGGCGATGGCATAAGCTTTTTTGAGATATTCGGAAGCCATGATGCCAAACTGGAGCAGCTCTTCCTTGGCGCATTCGCTCGAAGCCCCCGAATCGCAGACGGCGACAAAATGGTGATTCATCGTCGGAAGCAGCGGGCAAAAAGCAGGGCGGGTGACCCCCGGAAGCTTTCCGATTTTGACGACGGAGCCGACTAATAGAGCGCCGCTCGAACCAAGCGAGACGAGACCTTGAATCGTCTCGTCTTCTTTGAGAGATCTAAACTCCGGACTAACGAAGAGTCTTTTTGATGAAAAACCGCTAAGGTTGGCGCTTCGTTTAAACCGATGACTTTCGGCGCATTAACCACGGAATAACGGGTCGAAGGAATTCCACTCTTTAGCAAGGCTTTCGTCAATGTTTCTTCTGCGCCGACGAAGACAATTTCCAAATCCGAAAAAGCTTTCAAGGCGCCAATGGCACCCTACATATTGGCATCAGGCGAATGGTCGCCCCCTAAGCAATCCAGCGCGATTTTGACCATAATTTACCTCGTTAGGAATAGTTTAAAGAAGCGGAGTCCTCTTTACCATAGTCAGGTTGACAGGAGAAGTTCGAAAACGTTATCATTGTTAAATTGCGATTACCCAACTTTAGGGGGGTTACCCATGTACGCCTTATTCACCGACACGGATTGTGACGTGACGCCAGAGATTGCCAAAATTTTTGGTTATCACTTGATTTCTTTGCCTTATATCGAAAACGGGAAAGAAATTTATCCTTACGAAGATTTCACGACCTTTGATGCCCACGCTTTCTACGAGAAACTTCGCCATGGTCCTTTGCTGACCACATGCGGCATCTCACCCGCCAAATACACTCAGTATTTCGAACCCTTCTTTGCTGCTCACCAAGACATCCTTTATGTCCATTTCTCCGCGGCGATGAGCGGGACGTTCTCCGCCATGAACCTTGCGGTGGAGGAATTGAAGAAAAAGTATCCGGGGGTCAGCTTCCACACGATCGATACCAAGGGCATCACAATTGGCTCACTCAATATCGTTGAGGAAATCGGCGATCTTTATAAGCAAGGAAAATCCATCGAAGAAATCGAAACGTGGGCCAAGACCGAAGTCGATAAGTTTGCCATTTATTTCTATGCTGATAACTTAAAATTTTTCGCCAAAAGTGGTCGGGTGAGCGGCATCACCGCAACGATGGGCGGATTAATCGGCATGCATCCGATCATTTACATGAATAGCGAAGGACAGATGGTTTCGATTGGCAAAGCCATCGGCAGAATGACGGCCCTCAATAAGGTGCTGGATTATGTGATCAAACTCGAAGATCACATTCAGGATCACCGGGTTATCATCGCCCATACCGATTGCCTCTTCTTAGCCGAGCGGATGGGTCATATGCTCAAAGCCCATTTTGGTCACGATCTTCAGATTGATTATGTGGTGGTTTCTCCGATTCCCGGCGCCCATTGCGGCCCCGATTGCATCGGCGTGAGTTTTCACGCGATCCATCGTTAATCGACAAACAAAAATAAGAGGCTTCGGCCTCTTTTTTGGCTCTCGTCTTTTTTCTTCGGAAGAAAGAGCGACGTGCAAAAAAATGCACATTGCTCATTTTGATTCTCTGACATCCTTAATCGTTTTGAGGAGAGGCAAATCAGAGATGGAACGGCTGTTTCGAGGTATTGATGATCGCCACGATCCCAAAGGCGAACAATAAGCTATAAGAAAGGCAGCCGAGAATTAGCAAGGAGCCGGCGATCGCGTATTCGGGGCCCTTCGAGATTTCGCTGAGGACCACCCCGCCGGCCGCTAAGAGGACAACCGCGACAACAAAAGACACTAATACTAGGAGGGCTAAGCCGATGTAATTAAGCACTTTCCAGGAGGTATCATCGGGATTGTCGCGAAAGAAGCAAATGAGGAAAAGCACCAAGGCCCCAAGGATGAAGATATCGGTCGAAAAACGTTGTTTGATGATGGCCTCGGCGATGATTTCAAGGAGCCAGGAAAAGCAAAGCAAACTGAGGGCGAACATCCGCTTTTTGGCATAGTCATAGCCATCAAGATCTCGCTTGAAGAGCATGATCCCCGCAAAAACGGCGGTGGCGACGGTCACGATGACCGCGGGAATGAAAAAAAGTCCGTTGGCCGTGAAAAGATCGAGAATCAAAAAGGCCGACCACAATAAACAAAAAAGAAAAAGCAATAATGATTCGGCAACCCGTTTCTTTTGATCGCTCATAAAAAAGCCCCCTTATTGAAAATTATTGTAGAGCAATAGGAGCGATAAAAGAAGAGAAAAAGCAAAGGATTTTTCTTACCCGATGTCGTGAAGGTTTTTCGGATTCGAGGGATTAAAAACCTCCTTATCCCCGGCTAAGAGGATAAAGGAGGCTTAAGGGCAGTGATTAGGCGAAGAGTTGATCGAGATCGTTGATGAAGGCTTCGAGCTCACTCAAATCCTTGATCTTGGCGCCTGAGGCTTGGGCGTGACCGCCGCCGCCCCATTTCATCGCAATGGGCGAGATGTCGACCTTTTTGCTTCTTATCGAGATGCGCCAGCACCATTCTTTGGGGTTGGGGTCCTCGGTGATCGAACACCAGGCATTGATGTCTTTGATGTTGGCGAAGAGGTTGACATTATCCTTGCCTTGTTCCGAGGTGATCTTGAGATCGGTCTGCACTTCGGCGGGCAAGAGGTAATAGGCAATGCCGTGCGGCGAGACGCTGAAGTGGTTGAGGATGTAGGCCGTGACTTTGAGGTCATCGATCTTCTTCTCGTACATCTTGAGGTAGATCTCGTTGATGGAGATGCCGGTTTGAATTAACGCTTCGGCAATCGCGAAAGTATGAGCGGTGGTTGAAGAATATTGGAAACGTCCCGAATCGCCGACGAGGCCGATATAGAAGTAGCGGGCCGCTTCTTTGCTCAGCGTCGTTCCCTTCCAATTGAGCAAGAGGTCACTGACGAGTTCGGCCGCGGCGGCCATATCGAGATCGACCAAAGGATGCTTGGCGATTTCACCTTTGCACGGGTGGTGGTCGATCTTGCAGATATAAGAGGCTTTCTTATAACGGGGATCGGCAATCCGCTCATCATCGCCGACATCGACGACGATCGCAAGGAAGGGACTGTGGAACCATTCATCGTTCAGCCGTTCGGTTTCGGGGAAGAGGCGGGGAGTGAAGGAGACGTGGTTATCGCCTAAGAAATGGACTTCTTTGTTGGGGAAGTTGTCTTTGATGAAGGTGACTAGACCCATCTGGGTCCCCATCGCGTCATAGTCTGGCTTGATGTGGCGGAAGATCGCGATGCGGTCGTAGCGTTTGATCGCGGCGTAGAGTCGGGAATAGATGGCTTTATGCGCTAAGCCATAGCTTTTGATTTCGTTATCCAGTTTCATGTGTTAATCCTCACCCTTTTTTGTTGAGGGAATATGATGCGCTAAAGCGCCAGAAAGGTCAACTCTTACGCGTTTCTTCTTTTTCGGGTGGCAGTTTCTTGAGTTCCTCTTCGCTAACAGGAGTGGGGACGATGACCTCGCCTTGCTTTTTCTTTTTCCGGTTCGCCCGTTTTTCTTTGAGGCTCGTCACGATGGAGGAGAAATGGGTCTTGATCGCCGTCTTTTCTTGGCCCCTCCGCTCAGCCTTTTTCGCTTTCTTCTCCGCCTTTTTCCGCGCTTGGAAGTCGGCGGTTAATCCGTCGATATTCTCGTCGGTCTCATCTTTTTCTTCTTGGGGATTTCCTTGGAGTTTCTTCGCTAAGGAGGCTAAGGGAATATCGACGGCGTGAAGTAAGCTCGTTTGGGGATCGCTTAAGCGGGAGAACTTCTCGAGGTCTTCCTCGAGAGCCCGCGAAAGAAGGACGCTATATTTTTCGTAGAAGATCCTGACGAATTCGAAGGCGATTTGTAAGGCGAAAGAAACGATGGAAAGCCCCGAAAGAACGATATCCAGATCGGAAACCGGGGTTATTACGAATTCGACGAGGGTCACGATGATCATCGCCCCATTCGCCGCGTATTTGCCGATTCTTAGGCTCCGTTTCGCCGCCATCACCGTGGCGAAGTTCTTTTCTTTGTGGCTCCATAAGTAGAATAAGAAGCTAAATAACGAAAGACCCGCTAAGACGGAATAAAGGATTAAGAAAATCGCCTTGTCGCGGCTGGCGTAAATCTTGAAGCCATATAAGCCTAAGAAGATCACTTGGACCACGATCGCCAAATAAAAAGACAACCGGGAGAGATCCTCGAGCGTCTTATCGATGACGGCACTGGTGCGTTTGAAGAAAATCATCGTGAAATATCCCCTGACGTCATAAAGGGTAACACGCTCCCGAAAGATTTGCTTTGGAAAAAATTGCGGTTGACGATTTTCTTCGAGGCCGCCTTTTTTCTTTTGCGGGGATTCGCTGGCTTTAGGAAGTGAGCTTTGCCCTTTCGTCACGGAGCGGAAATTGCTACAATGAGCACCAAGGTAAAACCGGTGAACGGGCTCAAGAATCACGAAGAAGAAAGCTACTTCGATCTCACCGACGAACGCCTGCGGCGTTTGTTGGAAAAAGGGGATCAAGGCGCTTTTAAGAACTTTATGCCCGCTATTGGGCCAAGTCGCTTTTAAACGCGAAGCGCTTAATTGCGAATCCCGATGACGCCCACGATCTGGTCCAGAATCTCTTTAGCGATCTTTGGCGGGAACCCGCCGATTTCAAAACGGACAAAAACGGCTCTTTCGCCGCCTTTTTCGCCCAATGTGTCCATAACCGGGCCATCAGTTTTCTCAAGCATCAAAATCGCTGCGATATCGATGAAAGCATCAGCGAGGAGCCTCGGAAGACAAGGAAAATGCCGCCTTAAGCGAAGAGGAGATCATTCAGCAAATCCGCAAAGATCTAAGCGAGCTCGAAAGCACCGTGGTGATTTTGCGGATTTATTCTTCGGCTTCCTTTAAACGCATCGCTCATTTGACTTCGCAGAGCGAAGACGCCGCTTCGAGTGTCTTTTATCGGGCGATCGGCAAACTGCGCAATGACCCCGTCTTATTGGACTTAGCGACGGAAAAGGTCCCGGCAAACGTTTCTAGTAGCGATAGGGAGGATAAGAAAGTATGAACGATCAGGATTTGGAAAAAGCCCTCGAAGGGACGGCCGACTCGGGTAACCCTGAGGAAGCAATCGCCCGCGGTGGTGGTGTGGGGGTCGTGGCGCGCCGCAAACGGAAACGGCTTTTCTCGTATCTTATCCCTTTAGTCTCCGTTGCTATGGCGATTTCCATCGCCGTTCCTTTGACATGGTATTATGCGAAAAAGACCTCATTTCCCGATGACACCGGTGCCGGTGGCAGCAATGATCCAATTGCCTATCTCAAAGACTTTTCGCGTTCTTATTATCCCTATCCTATCGCTTCTTTGACCAGCGATACTTTGAGTTATGGGGAAATCTATTATGGCTGGAATTCCGCAAGCGATGAAAATTTGGTTTTTCATCTTTTTCTCGAAAAAGCATCTTCTTTGGAAATCAAAGACGGCACGACATCGCTCCTCTTTTCCCGTTTGTCGAATTCTCATTTGGCCTTGTCGGGTTTTACTATCGCCTTCACGCCCGTCGTTAAAGATTTATCCGGCGCCACAATCAGTCTCAACGATCTTTCGCTGAACCTTGCCCCTTTTTATAACGCCATCGTCAACGGAAAATAATTTGACGGAATTGCCTTTCTCATTCGTTTCTATAGTTAGGGGAAGTTGAAAATAAAGGAGAAAACCATTATGGAAAAACAAAAACCCGCTTATCGTTCTTATTGGATGCGGGCTGGCTTATCTGGGTTTTATTTGCAGGTTTCGCCGCTTTTATCGGTGGAAGTATTTGGCTGATTATCATGGAATATCAAGACAAGGATTCGATGACTTTGGGGGTTCTTTGTTTTGTGGGATCGATTATCTTTTCGGTGGTATGCTGGCTTGAAAGCAGCGATTCGGTTTTTCGCCTTGGCGGGGGACGGGTTTATTACCGCCCGGGTCGGGGAAGAGATCGGGCCTTGAATCAGCATCTTGATGTTAAGGAAGAGGATGTCCTTTCCTTTAGTTATGTTTCGGAGAAAGATCATCCTTCCGAGATGGACAATTCGGGTTTTATGACCTGGTCTTTTACGCCTTATTTGCTTTTTCGCTCCGCGATGGATCTCTCGTAACGATCAGCCTGCTCTTTTACACGCCGAAAGCTCGGCGGATGATCGTCGATGATCTTTGTCAAACGCTCCCGGGTCGCTGCACTTTCAGGGCTTGGGAAAAACGGCCAAAAAAAAGAAAGAGAAGAAGGGGCGTCTTCTGATCCCCTGTTCGCGAAAGCTGGTCTTTGCCTACGTTGGCGTCGCCATTATTTTCTTGGCGGCTTTAGGGCTTTTTCTCACGGATGTTCTCCAAACTCACCTTTATCCGGGCGGATATATCGTTTTCAGTATTTTTTCGGTGTCTCTATGGGGCTTTGTCATTCTTCGCTACCTCAGTTACGCCCGGCTCGCGGAGACTCATTTCTATTTCCGGTCGACCTTATTAGAGAGTTCGCGTCATCCCCGGCATTGGGATATCGTTTTCGAAGAGGTGGTGTCTTATGTCTACGTGGCGGATCACGACCACCCCAATTTGAAAGAACACGACCTCAGCCCTTATTGGGCTCAAGGCCCTTACCTCATGTTCACCTTCGCTGATGGACGCGTCATCTATTTTTCCCTTCTCTTTTTTTCGCCTTTGCAGCGGCAAGAAATCCTGTCTTTTTTGCGAAAGAAGATGGAAGGCAAATGCGCTTATGAGGCGAAAAAAGGCTTGGATCCAGAAGAAGAATGATTCTGAAGATGATGCCAAATGAAATCACAAAGATTAAAAATCATCTTTGGCCTATGATAGAGAGTAATCGTGTCTTGATGATTCTCTAAGAAAAGAAGGCGGGAGGTATGGACTGATGAAAAAAGACAAAGCACCAGACGATTTTCGTCTCTATTTATATAGCGATCCCTCCCAAATTAAGCTTTTGCTTATCCTTTGCCCAATCGCCTTTTCGCTTGGTGCCTTCAGCATTTTTGTTTGCGTCATGATGATCCGCACATTACCGGTAATGGGCCCAATTGTTGGCGGAGTTTTGCTGGGGCTGATCTTATTTTTCATGTGGGGACTAACGGCCTATGGCTATGCCTGCTGTTATTGGAATTGGTTTCGTTTGGCCGACAATCGGTTTGAGACTCGGGTTTTTCCGCACAAAAGATTAAGTTGTTCGCGTGAGGAGGTGGCCTCTTTTGGACAGGGTGAGTGGGGGAGCATCGGTCTTTTTGGCAAAGATGGTTCCCTGCTTCTATACGTCCCGCTCATGCCGTCAATGAAGAAAGACGTCTTTCTCACCCTTATGAGATCCCATCTCGCCCCTTTGGGCATTTGCGAACTGAGCAAGGACGAAGCTGAAAAACTTCTTTGTGAGGCCGGGGAACTTTGAAAAAACCACGTTGTTAAAAAAAGAAAGGAGGAAACCGCATGACGAAAAAACAGAATAAAGAAAGTTTTCGGATTTATTCAAAATATGATAGCGCTTCGAGAAAAAGGAGCCTTGAGGGGGCGATTTTTCTTGCATTCTTTTCTATTATCTTCTTTTCGATTCTCGTGGGGATCGCATGCGCCAACTTGGTTGATCTCAAAGATGACACTTCAAAATATTGGCTAATCACGGTGATTTTCCCGTTGCTTTTCGGAATACCTTCCATTGATGAATTTTTTTCCTGTTTCTTTGATCGTTTTCGTCTCAAGGACGGCCGCTACGAGGTGAGGGCGTTTCTCCATAAGAAAGTCTTCTGCCGGAAGGAGGATGCCGTCAGCTTTGGCCAAGGCTCCTCAGGCTCGGTGGGTCTTTTTGCAAAGGATGGGAGCCTCTTGCTTCTTGTCCCGCTCCGAAAGGATTGGAACAATAAGGAGGAGCTTCTCCTTCGGGTCCGTCACGTCTTGATTCATCAAGGCCTAAAAGAGATTTCCTTGGAAGAGGCGGACCGTCTCTTGCCGGCGCAGAAGAAAAAATAAAACGACGGAATTCCTTTCGGATTCGTTTCATTAAAGGGGGAGGCTTTGAACATTGCCTTGAGAAATCCCCCGGCTGTCAGAAAGCGGCAGTCTTGGAAAAGACTATTCAAAATGTTGCCTTCGGAGAAAGCTTGTCTTGAGGTTTCAGACAGGGGCGTCGCATCCTTTGTCCTTATGGCAATATCGGCGGCTTTCACACTATGGTGGCACAGTGGCTCTTCTCCGATTATGGGGAAGTGAGTTTAAGCGTGCCGGAGTCTTTCCCGGTGAAGCCGTGAGACCATCCTTCGAATGGATGGGATAAAAGAGCGCATTATTTTCATTTGCTCCTTCTTCGCGATATGGTCGAAAATAAGGCGAGAATGATGTTGTGTGTTTTGCTTAAAAAAGACACCGAATTGAAAAGAATTCGACGGATTGGCCTTTCTCAATCGTCTTATTAAGTATAGAGGGCGAGTCAAAGGGACCTACTTACGCCCTCTTTTTTGCTGGATTCAAAAAGCGATAAGAGTGGGGGTTTGATGGTCTTGGTTAAGGAAAAGACAAGAAACATCGAAAGATAAGTTACGCAAATCGATTTTACGCAAATGGATTTGCGTTAACGAAAATAGAGATCGTCACAAATAGGCTTTGACGATTCTCCGAGAAAAGAAAATCTGGGCGCGGGGAACCCAGGCTTTTTATCAGGCTTTTTGAGAGAAGCTCGCCATAGAACTGAGATGAAATAGGTGTGGCTTTTCATCAAAAAAAGTTACGCTAAGTCATTGAAAAAGTGAGTTAGCGTAACAAAAGTGATAAAAAGAAGGACGAGAAACAAAATGAAAAATCAAGAAAATAGATCGTCAGAATCGATTGAGAACGCAATGTTTTTGCTGTAAGAATTCTCAAAAAGGCCATAAGGAGTAACCATGACCGTGCAAACGGCATAACGCGTTTTGCTTGCTCGCTTGAAGTCGCTGCGCTTGCGGCGGAGAACTTGATCGTATTCTTTGTCGATGACGAACTCTTCCGAGGCAAATTTCATTTCGCACAGATCGATGATACGGTCGCGCCTTTCAATCACTAAATCAATTTGGGAACCCTCGATGCCTTTATCCGGGTTTGAGGGAACCGAAAAGGCCGAAACGTCGCTGAGGATGTTTTGCGCCCCCAAGGCCTTCTTGATTTGCTCAATATGTTGGAGGCAAACCCTCTCGAAGGCCAAGCCAGACCAGGCTCTTCGGGAAGGCAAATCAAGGCTGTGCGAATAAAAATCCGGATCGGTGACGTCGCCAGATAAAAACTTGAAATAGAAAAGGGAAAAATTGTCAATGAGCTGGTAAAGCGATCCGCGTTCTTTGGCGCCAAAGTGGTGGTAACGCCGGATAAAACCGCAATCCTCTAATTCGCGCAACCGGCGGCTGAGCAATCCGGTATCCGGAATTTTCGCCGTTTGGGAAAGCTCTTCGCGGCTTTGGCCTCCGGAAATTTTGGATTGGCCAAGGGCGGTAATCAGGGCGAGATAAGGTTCAGGGTTCTCAAAAAGAGAGGAGTAAAGATAGCGGAACTCGTTTTTGAATGGAGCGTCCGTCCCGCCAAAAAGAGCATCCACATTTTGGGCTAAGCTTTTTTTCGGCGACAGGCGCGACCAATAAAAAGGGATGCCACCGAAAATCATGTAACCTTCGAGAATGGCGTGCCGATCAAAAGGCAGGTGCATGGCCGAAGCCATTTCTTCGCATTCTTTTAAGGAAAAAGGCTGGAGGAAAATCTGATCGGTGAGCCGTTGATAAAGTCCGCCCTTGTCATGGATGACATTGTCGGTCATCCACGAGGCAGCGGAAGCGCACACGATCAGGATGATGTCGTTGCGTTGTGAGGCCCATCCATTCCAAAAGCCACTCAAAACGCGCAAAAAATCAGGACTCGGAGCCGCTAACCAAGCCAATTCATCGAAGAAAATGATTTTTTTCGGGGCCGAACTTTGCTCGATGAGGTTTTTCAGAAGTTGAAAAGCATCAATCCATTTTTTCGGCGCGGTTTTAAACTTGAGACCCGCATCTTTGAGCGAAATAACGAATTGGTCGAGCTCAGCTTGCTTCTTCTTCGGGTAAACTCCAGTCGTTGAAAAAAGAAATTTTCCGGCGAAAGCCTGAGTGATGAGAAAGGTTTTTCCAACTCGATGTCGACCATAAACAGCAATAAAGGAAGAACTGTCTTTTTGAAGGCATCCTTGTAGAACCTCGAGAGGACCTTTTCTTCCAATTACCATCTTTTTATCTCCGGTTTCAGAATTTCGTTTGATTTATTATGAAACTTGTGCTGAAAATTATCAATTTTATTACGCTAAGTCATTAAAAAAGTGAGTTAGCGTAACGAAAATGATAAAAAATCTCTATCTAAAAATCATTACAAAAAAAATAAAAAACAGAAATTGTGTAGTAATTTAAAATAATAGAAATAAAAACGCATCCTCGGCGCGGGGGTGCTTTGGTCGCTTCTTAAGAAATCAAAGCGTTTTTTCGAGCTCTTTGTAGCAATCGCGAGCGATCATGGCTTGGGTTATGACCGCCTTGATGACGCTCTTTTTGGTCGAGGCCGAGGTCTCTTTGCCTTTTAGTCTTCGAAAGAATAAGGCTACCAAAATCACGATTTAATGTCGAAATAAGGCTACCAAAATCACGATTTCTTTCTTTTCCTGATTCGGATGAGGGGCGAAGATCTCATCCGATGATTTATTGGCTTTCTTGGAGTTATATCGCCAACTGTAGCGGTGGTTTTGTTCGTAAGTGTTGAACCCGCTCGGCTTTAGGATATAAAAAAGGCGCGGGTTTCCCCGCCGAAGAATCGGAAAGAAAAGCAATCAGAGCGTTCCTTCGAGTTCTTTGTAGCAATCGCGGGCGATCATGACTTCCTCGTCGGTCGGGATGATGGCCACCTTGATGGCGCTCTTGGGGGTGGAGATCAAGGTCTCTTTGCCCGAAGAGGTTTCATTGAGGGCGTAATCGATATCGAGCTTGAGGGCGGCTTCGACTTCGTGGAGGATCTTCGCGCGGAAGAAGGCGCTGTTCTCGCCGATGCCGGCCGAGAAGATGATCAGATCCGCTCCACCGAGCCGGACGAAATACTGTCCGATGAAATCCGCGACTCTCCGGGCGAAGAGATCGCCGGCGATGATCGCTTGTTTATTGCCCGCTTTGATGGCGGCTTCGACGTCACGGGTATCATTAGAAACGCCCGAAACGCCTAATAAGCCGGACTTTTTATTGAAGATGTCGTACATCTCGTCGACCGACTTATGTTCGCAATTGCAGAGATAATCCATCACCGAGGGATCCAAATCGCCGCTCCGGGTGCCCATCATGACGCCGCCTAAGGGCGTAAGGCCCATTGAGGTCGCGACGCACTTGCCATTATGGATGGCGCATAACGAAGCGCCCGAGCCGATATGGCACGAGATGATCTTGGTGTCTTTTTGTCCCTTGAGGAAATCCTCGTAGCCTTTGACGGCGAGGTAGTTATGAGAAGTGCCATGGGCGCCATAGCGGCGGCAATCGTACTTTTCACTCATTTCGTAAGGAATCGGATAAAGGTAGTCTTCCGGGGCCATCGTCTGGTGGAAGGCGGTATCAAAAACCGCGATCGCCTTGGCTTTCGGAAGCGCTTTTTGGAAGGCATGGAAGCCGACCAAGTGCGCGGGGGCGTGGAGCGGATCGAGCGGGATCAGCTTGGTGATCTTCGCTTCGGTATCCGGGGTGAATTCAACGGATTTCGAGAAGTATTTTCCACCTTGGACGATTCGGTGTCCGACGCAGGCGATTTCCGAGAGATTCTTGACGATTTGATATTTTTTGATCGCCGCGAGGATCAATTCGACGCCTTGGGCGTGGTCCTTGATCGGCAGGATGTCTTGATGGCTCTCGCCATTGAATTTGATTTTGAAAATGCCATCGTCGTGCCCGATCCGATCGACGATGCCCGAACAAATGACTTTCTCCTCGGGCATCTCGTACATCTTATATTTTAAAGATGAAGACCCCGCGTTGACTGCCATGACTTTTGCCATATGATGTTTACCTCAATTTTTCCGTTAACGATTTTACGCCCCTAAACGGGTAAGGGCAAAGCCTTTCAACTCCTAGATTTGATTGCGGAGAAAAAGTGAGGGTATCTTTCGCGGAAACCCAAGGTGAAAAAGAGGATGATTTTTTAAGGCTCTCCGGGGTAACTTCCGCACCAAAAAATGGGCTTTTAATGCCGAACCCCCTTGAAGATTATCGAAATTCTTGGCACAATGATTTTGTGGGTAGAAAATATATTCCCGACTTGGAAGAGCGCTTAATCGCCGAGACGATTTCCGTTGGCGGCAAGAATGAAGCCAACGTCGATTTTTCGACCAAGGATATCGCCAAGGCCTGCGGGGTGAGTGAGTTCACCTTATTTCAACGCTTCGAAAGCAAAGAGAAACTCATCAGCGCTTGCAACCTTAAAATCTGCGATGATGGTTTGCT
>Ga0183101_1000973_pt1 | contig 29209 bp, 26 predicted proteins | sample Biomet3_FD_127790 | JGI IMG/M metagenome (GOLD analysis project Ga0183101, IMG submission 127790) | Microbial communities from bioreactor (seeded with sewage sludge) at LBNL, California, USA - Biofuel metagenome 3 | ecosystem: Engineered > Bioreactor > Anaerobic > Unclassified ...
CTCTTTTATTTTATTATTATCTAAATTAAAGTCTTTTGTTCGTTCTAAAATCTCTTTTAAACAATATTCTTTAGATTCTCCACTTAACATATGGGCAAAGAAAAGATAACCAACAACTAAGCCATTTACATAAAGTGGTTGAATGATTTCATATAGTCCCGCATGACATTGATACATATAGGCTGATCCACGGTTACGTGCAATTGAACAGGCTTTCTTATCACACTCTTCACAATGGCTATTAGCCAGCTTAGAAGTACGGATGTATTCACATAAAGCCGCTCGTTTATTAGGGTAGCCAGCAATATCTTTATAATCATTATTTAAAATAGCGATACGGATATGGGTTACGGTGTAATAATCTTTAAGAATTTCAGTGATTTTATTTGTATCTAAAAAGTTACTCATTACATAAAAATCTATCACCTTTAACGAACAAACGCAATGTTTATTGGTACTTTTATCTATTCTTTTCAAAATTGGAAGCGCTTACAATTTTTTTAGAAAGTGATGAATATGGAAAAATTATTACCTGAAAATTTATATTTAGGAATTGAACTTGGTTCCACAAGAATCAAATGTGCTTTAATTGATGAATTTGGTAATAACTTAGAAAATGGAGTCTTCAATTGGGAAAATACATATCTTGATGGAAATTGGACATACGATCTAAATCAAGCTTTATATGGAGTTGGACAATGCTATCTAGATTTAAAGAAGAATATTCTTCTTAAGTATGGGAAGAAATTAACTTCCTTAAAAACAATTGGTATTTCCGCTATGATGCATGGCTTAATTGTTGAAGATGAAAATAATCGTTTATTAACTCCATTTAGAACATGGCGTAATACTTATACAGAAGAAGTGGCAAACGAATTATCTAGTGAACTTAACTTTAATATACCAGCTCGTTGGACCTTATCTCACCTATATTATGCAATTAAGAATAAAGAACCATTTATTGAACATATTAGTAAGGTTTCGACTCTAGCTTCCTATATTCATAAAAAACTTACTAATACATATTGTATTGGAAAAGATGATGCTTCTGGTGTTTTTCCATTAGAAAATGGAAAAACCTATAATCCAAAGTATATTAAAAAAGTTGATTCTTTATTTAGTAAACTTGGTTGTAACTTAAAAATTGAAAATGTTTTACCTCCTATTATCGATTGTGGTTTAAATGCAGGTGCTTTATCTCCCGAAGGAGCCTTAATCTTAGATCCAGATGGTGATCTGGTTCCCGGAATCCCCTTCGTTGCTCCGGAGGGAGATGCAGCTACTGGAATGGTTTCTACTAATGCAATTAAAGTTAAAAGTGGCAATATCTCCGCTGGAACAAGCATCTTTGGTTCATTTGTTCTTAGTGAATTACCAAAAACCTTCCATCGAGAAATTGATATTGTTAATACGCCAGATGGAAAGGTTGTAGCAATGGTTCATTGTAACAACTGTTCTTCTGGATTAAATGAATGTGTGAGTTTAATTAACGATACTTTACATAAGTTTGGCGTTTGGAAAAGTGAGAATGAAATCTTTGAAACGATTCTCAATAGTGCCTTAACTTATAAGGGAAGTCTTAAACACCTAGTTACTTATAACTATTTATCTGGAGAAAATATTACGCATATTCAAGATGGAGCAATGCTTATTGCTCATTCTAATGAAACTAGTTTAAGCATTGATAAAGTTATCTTGTCTCAATTATTTTCTTCCTTTATTACCTTAAGTTTAGGTTTAGATATCTTAAAGAATGAAGGATTAGAGTTTAATGATATTTATGTTCATGGAGGGATCTTTAAAACCAAAGGTGTTGCTCAAAAAGTCTTTGCTTCTTCTATTGATGAGAAAATCATTGTCAATAGTGAAGCGGCTGAAGGTGGAGCATGGGGAATGGCTTTATTAGCCTTATACCATCATTATCAAAAAGATTATTCCTTAGAAGATTATTTAATGAAGATAATCTTTAAGGATACCAAAACAACTATTGAATATCCTGATACCAATTTAAAAAAACTATTTAATCAATTTAAAGTAACTTACTTATCTTGCTTAGAAGCTGAAAAGCTCTTAGGAGAGAAAATCAAATGTTAGAAGAACTTAAAAAGAAAGTTTATGAAGCAAATCTTCGTTTATCAAATAGTGGCTTAGTATGCTTAACCTGGGGTAATGTCTCCGCAATTGATCGAAAGACTAATTTAGTGGTTATTAAACCAAGTGGCGTAGCTTATAGCGAGATGAAAATAGAAGATATGGTAGTTTGTAATTTAAATGGAGAAGTCGTTGAAGGAAAATATCGTCCATCCGTCGATTTATTAACGCACATAGAAATTTATAAGAATTTCCCTAAAGTAAATGCCGTACTTCATGACCATAGTACCTATGCAACGAGCTTCGCTCAAGCTGGTAAAGAGATTAAAGCTTATGGTACAACTCAAGCGGATGGTTTTTATGGAAGTATCCCCCTAACGAGAGAATTAACATTAGAAGAAGTGGAAAAAGATTATACCAAAAACACGGGGAAAGTAATTATTGAAAGATTTAAAGATTTAGATTATGAAGCAATTCCCGGAGTATTAGTAAAAAATCATGGAGTCTTTACTTGGAGTACTGATTTAACTAGAGTCGTAGATAACGCCATTACCTTAGAAGAGTGTGCTAAGATGGCTTACTTAAGTGAATCTATAAATAAAGATATAAAAGAGATTCCTCAATATCTCTTAGATTGTCACTATAAACGTAAACATGGTAAAAATGCCTATTATGGGCAGAAAGGAAAATAGAATGAAAAAGATTTATTTCTTGGTTGGTAGTCAAGATCTTTATGGGGAAATAACTCTAAAAAAAGTTATTGAAAACAGTAACAAAATTAAAGATTACTTCAAAGACCAAATTAAAGATGTTGAGTTTGTTGGGCCTAAGTTAGTAATCGATAATGATTCCTGTTTAGCTTCAATTAGTGAAGCAAATAATGATCTCGACTGTATCGGGGTAATGTGCTTTATGCATACCTTTAGTCCGGCAAAGATGTGGATTAATGGCTTAAAAATTCTAAATAAACCATTATTACATCTTCATACGCAGATGAATGTTGAAATTCCATATAAAACTATTGATATGGATTATATGAATCTTAATCAATCCGCCCATGGTGATCGTGAATTTGGCTTTATTCTAGCGAGAATGAAGATTAATCACGATATCATTGTTGGTCACTATGAAGATAAAGAGGTTATTACTGAACTTAAGCGCTTTATTCGCGTTTGTAGAGGAATCGATACCTCTAAACACATAAGATGTGCAATGTTTGGCAATAATATGCGAGATGTTGCGGTAACGGATGGCGATCGAGTTGAAAGTCAAATCGATTATGGTTGGCAAGTAAACTATTATGCCTTAGGTGATTTAGTTGAAGAGTTTAAAGGGATTAAAGAGAGTGAGATTGATGAAAGATATCAAGCTTACCTAAGTAAATATACTTTAAACACTGATCAGATTCTTAATGTTAAGGAGCAAGCTAAATATGATCTTGCTCTTGAACGATTCTTAAAGAAAAATAAGATTAATGCCTTTACTGACACTTTCCAGGATTTATATGGTTTAAATGAATTACCTGGTTTAGCCGTTCAAAGTGTAATGAGTAAAGGTATTGGCTTTGCCGCCGAAGGCGATTACAAAACAGCCTGTTTAGGGACGATTTTTAAATCAATGGCCGAAGGCGAGAGTGGAGCAACCGGTTTTATGGAGAATTATACCTATGATTACTCTAAAGAAGAAGAACTCGGTGCTCATATGCTTGAAGTTGATCCATCATTTGCGAAAGGCAAAATTAACATAGAAGTTCATGACTTATCTATTGGGAATCGGGATTGTCCTGCTAGATTAGTCTTCAAAGGTAAGGATGGAGAAGGAGTGGCAGTTTGCATGATTGATATGGGTGATCACTTTCGTTTAGTAGCTAGTGAAATTAAACTAGTAAGCGATGGTGAATCAATGCCTAAACTTCCAGTAGGAAGTATCATGTGGAAAGATAAACCAACCTTTAAAGAAGGAATAAAGGAATGGCTTACTTATGGTGGAGGACACCATACTATTGTCTCTACTTGCCTTACTAAAGAAGATATAATGTTATTTGCTAAACTAACAAATACGGAGATTAAATTTGTTGAATAATAAGGAGATCTATATGAAAGGCAACAAAAAGAAATCATTAATCTGGTTGATATGCTTATTTTGCGCAGTTTTAGTTTTTTCTTTATTTTCTAGTTTGGTGCAAGATAGTTTTGGAAAAGTTAATGTTACTAATTACAATAATTTAACTCTTTCAGAAGTAGCCTATAAAATTGATGAAAATAATAAAGAAAGTGGTAAAGATATCGCCATCACTTTTACAAAGAGCGATACGGCTAGAATGACTTATAAGGTTTTACAACCTAAGACAGCCACTAGCACGAATAAAGCACCTGCTATAGTTATCATGCATGGTGGTTTATCAAATAAAGATACAACTTCACCAGTTTTCGTTGAACTTGCTCGTCGTGGCTTCGTCGTAATTGCGTTTGATGCAATGGGTCATGGTAAAACTGATAAAGAAGTTGATGCTTTAAGTAATAAGACAATGGGTATGGAACCAATGGTTGAACTCGCCATGAGTTTACCTTATGTCGATGAAAATAATATTGGTGTTACTGGTCACTCTTGGGGTGATGAAGGTAGTGCAGCTGTTGTTAGTAGAATTAATTTACATACGACTAATCCAAAGATTAGAGCCTTCTTATGTGCTCAAGGTTCACTTGCAATTTATGAACTTGAAAAAGGTGCAACCGATGGAATGGTCTTTGGTTTAAGTGTTGGTAAATATGATGAAATGGATACAACTTATATGAATTCATTCTATCTTTCTACTCAAAAATGGGCCATTTCTTGGATCAAAGCCATTTATCCAGAATTCAGTGCTACTGAAGTTCCAATGTATACTTGGTTTGATAAAGATGGTGGTCATACTTTAACTGAAGGTCAAAAATATGCTGGTAGTGAAGTACGTGTTATGTATAATCCTGAAAACACTCACCCAGCTGCTTTATTCTCAACTAGTGCTGAAGCAGTTAACATTAACTTCTTCTATGGTGCATTTGGTGTCCCAAGTGGAAATAGTTATATTGCTTCTGGCAATCAAGTCTGGCCAATCATGGTTACATTCTCATTACTTGGAATGCTTTCATGGTTTGCGATGATTATTCCAATCGTTACATTATCTACAAGCTATCTTCCTGCATTTAAATCACTTAATCTTGAAGATCGTGGTATTACAGAAGATCGCTCTAAACTTCCTTCATTCAAGAATCTTAAAGAATCAATCCCACTTCTTGCAATGTTTGCTGGTCTTGTTACATTTACTGCTGTTATGCTTCCAAAGCTTACTAGTGATGGTGCTAAATATATTCCAACTAGTAACTTCTTCCCAAATGCCCCTCATCAAGCTAATGCGTTTGGTTATTGGTCATTAATGACTACCTTAGTAACTGTAGCTTGTCTAGTTGTTATTTACTTATTAAAGAAATATGTTCTTTATAGAAAACAAAAAGATGTTGTCGTTACGAATCCATTTGCTGTCATTAAGACTAAACCATTAGATGTTATTAAGAGCTTAGGTTTAGGATTAATTATTGTTACATTCTTATATGCGGTAATCTTTATGATTGATGGAATCTTCAAAGTTGATTTCCGTATGGCAACACTTGAATTTACAACATTCAGAATGGATAAGATCTTTGTTGCTTTAAGATATTCATTACTATTCTTCCCATTCTACTTTATTAACTCATTATTAGTTGCGAATAGTAGATTTAAAGATTTACCAAATTGGGTTTCATTATTAATTGTTATTATTGGTAATAGTTTAGGTATCGCAATCTTTGCGGCAATTGAGTACACATCGCTTATTACGACTGGTACCTTAAGAACAACAAGTGCGGCTTCAACTTGCACCTTAATGTGGACATTCTTCTGTCCAATGACAATTGCTCCAATCATCTCTTACTATTGTTATAAGAAGACAGGCAATATTTGGTTAGCAGCCTTTATTAATACCTTCCTCTTCACAATGTCACTTGTTGGAACTGGTCAATATATGTCTCAATCCATTACAATGTTTGGATTCTAAAAAAATATACTTAAAACCTTCGAGATAAATTCTCGAAGGGTTTTTATATTGAAATAAGGCATATCAAGTCTAAATTGGATTTAAAATTAAACACATTTTTTAGAAATAATAAAAAAGATCATAAGGAACAATTGTGAAATTAATGATATGTGTCCTACGAATGATGTGTCGATACATTAAAAAAATAATTAAAACAAATTTTTTTAATGACAAAATAGACTCAAACTAGTTTTCAATTTCCTCTTCTTTTTGTTCATTAAGTTTTTTGATTTTATTATTAGTAACGATTTGTTGAGGAATGTAAACTATTAAGAAACCAACAATTAATAAAATAATGCCAAAGATCAAAGCAACGTAATCAAAATTAACGTATAAAGATTTATTAAAGTAAATTGAAGCAAAGGAAGCCACAATAAATCCGAAGATTACAAAATAGGTTTCAGTTTTAAATTTATTAAATAAATAGGTTAATAATTTAGAGATTAAAAAGATACCTAATATTACGCCAATTCCAAAGCTTATTAAAAGTAGGGTATTATTCCAAAAATAACTTTGAGTATGAACAACATCTAAAACTTGACTGTTATCTAATTTAACAAGATTTGAACTAAAACCAATAGATACGAAGAAACCTTTAATTGAATCAATTAAAGGAACATATAAACCAAGTAAGAAGAGAATCATTGATCCAGAAACACCTGGAAGGACTAAGGCACAACTAATGACGATTCCAACAAGAAACATAATAATAAACATATAGAAAGGTGGATTAACTAGACTTATTTTATCGCTATTAATAAAGAAGGCTGGTAATACAATGGCTAAAGTAAAAATAACCCCCAGGATAAAATAAAGAATATTCTTTTTATTAGTTTTATGTTTGACATTTTTATAAAAACTTGGAATTCCACTTAATTGGATACCAGCAAATAAAGAAACGGTAATAAAAGGATAGTTATTTATTCCCCATGTGATTGGTAGAAGTGCAAGCAAAGCAAAAACAATAATTCCAAGGAGTAGGGGAATTAAAAACTTTAAGGATTCACGAGCATGATTTTTAAAACCACTTATGCTTTCGAGTAATTTTTCATATATTCCAACTAAAGCAGCGGCTGTACCGCCACTAAAACCAGGAATTACTGAAGACACTCCGATTAAGGCTCCATAAAGGAAATTTTTTAAAAAGTTCATAAAAACAATTATATCTTACTTGATAAATATTTGTATACCTACAGTTTTTGATATTACAATTTTATGTAGTAATATAGGGTGTTTTTTTGCTATAATAACGATTAAATTATGAACGAAAAGAAATTATTTTTTAAGGATGTCATATATAGTCTTCTTACCCTTGGAGTTTTCTTCCTTGGAATTCTTTATGGTACCACGAATAACCCTAGTTTAGGTAATATCGGGGATACCTATCTTATTAGTTATAATCTATTCTTTACAATCGCTATTCCATTCGTAATTTATCTTATGTTTACGATTTCACTTATTTTATCAGTTAAAGATAAGTCTTTATTGGTCAATAAGAAATTTATTATTAGTTCAGTTATTATTTTTATTACGATGGTTTATTTAGCTCTATTAACAATCTTTAAAGATAATTCTCATTTAATAAATCCTCAAAATAAACCTTATCTTGTTGAAGTACCTTATGATCGTTTAAAAAGTTTCTTTGATGTTACTATTATGTTTATCAATATCTTCTTACTCTTTAATTTAGTTAAAGCTGGTAAAAAGATTAAGTATATTTCCTTTTATATCTTTACTTTTGGAGTAGTGCTTTTTGCTATAATTGCCATTATTTATTCTTTAATTAATGAACAAGAAATTTATAAGGCGATCTTTAGTGATTTTTCAATTGTCTTCGATGATACGATTCGTGTTGTTCATCGAGTGAAATCATTCTTTTATTTTAATAATGTTTTTAGTCATTATTGTTCGCTCGCCTTATTAACCGTGATGGCTTTATCGTTTGTTTTAAAGAAAAAATGGATTATGTTACTTAGTTTATTCTTTTTCTTTTTTGTAGTGGTAGGCGGCTCGCGAACTGCCTTCTTAGCTGGTTTAGTCCTTTATTTCCTCTATATTATTTACTTTGTTTTATCTTTAAAAAAGAAGAATAAGATTGCTTTTATCGTATCGCTATCAATATTAATAATTTTTGTTACTTATATATTATTAGATATCTTTTTATTAAAGAATATTCATTTAAATAATAGTAGAGGTGAATCATTTACTCTTTATGAATCTTTTGAACTTTTCTTTGATGTCTTAAAAACCAATCGTTTTCCAATTGTAACAAATACTTTAAAACTTTATCATCCATTAGACTTTATCATTGGACAAGGTTATGAGATTGATATGTTTAGTGTTCGTAGTTATGGTAACTATAATTATCACAATAGTTTTATGGAAGTCTTTATGGCGGGAGGGATTCCACTCACCTTATTTTATTTATATCTCTTTTATAAAATTATTAAGCTAGTTATTGCTCGATTTAAAGAAGGTAATAAAGATTTACTTTATTTATTAATTATTTTAGTTATTTACTCAGCTCAATATAGTTTAAGTGAATCAATTACAATCTTCTTTAACTATAATGTTGGAGCAGTCTTAACTTATTTATTTGTAGCACCTTTTATTCTTTGTGAAAAAGAAAAGACAATTAATTAATTTAAAAAATGCACTTAAAGTGCATTTTTTATTGATTCTTTAATCCGCCAAATCGACGATTGCGCGATTCATATTCTTTTAAACATTCGATTAATTCGGTCTTATGAAAATCTGGAAAATAAGTGGGGGTGAAAACAAATTCACTATAAGACAATTGATAGAGCATAAAATTACTTAAGCGTTCTTCTCCAGATGTCCTAATCATTAAATCAACTGGTGGAAGACCATTCGTGTAGAGGTAACTTTCAAATAAATTAGAATCAAGTTTATTGATATCAAGTTTATTATTTTTGTAATTAAGCGCAATATTTTTCGTAGCTCGAAGAATTTCTTCGTGACTCCCATAGTTTAAACAAATATTTAAAATATAGGATTTATTATTTTTAGTCATTTCTTTGGCTTTCTCAATGGTTTTTTGGGTTTTTAAAGGAAGACGAGATAAATCACCCATTGTGCGGATTTTAACATCTAAAGCCATCATTTCATCAATATTTTTCTTAAAGAAAGTGTTTAGATAAGTAAAAAGATGATCAATTTCATCTTTAGGGCGATTCCAATTTTCAGTTGAAAAAGCGTAGATTGTTAAACAATAAATTTTAAAACTGATGACATTACGAACAACTTCCATCAAAGTTTTACAAGCTTCTTTATGTCCAGCTGTGCGTGGTAAACCTCGTTTAGTGGCCCAGCGACCATTTCCATCCATAATTAAAGCTAAATGATCTAGCTTCTTGGTTAATTTAAATTCTTCTTCCATTTAATTGATTCCTTCAAGATAGTTTTTAATGCTATAGATTGTTTTTAAGGAAGCGGAAGTTCCGCTTGTTAATAAAGTTTCTTTAATATTAGTTAAATCGATTTTCTCGACATCTTCAAGATAATTTACTTTATAGACTTTAGCAAACGGATATTTCTTCTTTGCAATCTCATATAACTTATCAGTATTATTACTTAATTTACTACCAACAACTAAGACTAAATCTGGTTTAGAATCATCTTTAAGTAAGTTGGTTTGTCTTAAAGTGGTGTTCTTACAAATCTCATCAATAAAGGTTGCTTTCTTAAAGTGTTTTTTAATTTCTTCATGAATACTTTTGAGTTCTAAAATTGATAAAGTTGTTTGATTTAAGACGACCGGATTATTTGTTTTAACTTTTGAGTAATCAAAACTTGCCTGATCTAAATCATATAAATATAAATTGTGATTACTTAAAGACATACTAGCAAGCGTTTCTTGGTGCGTTCCTTTACCTATATAAATAATCTCTTTATTATCATGTAAAGCGGTTAAGATTTCTTCGTGAGTCATCGTGACATAACTACAAGTAGTCTCATAATTAGTAACATGATTTTTATTTAAAATTTCAATATAGCGATTATTTACGCCATGAGCCGTAAAAATCACGACATCATTACTATTAAATCTTTTTAAATATTCTTCTTTATCATTGATTTTTGTGGTATCAATCGAAATAATACCCTCTTTAGTTAATTCATCAATTACAACTTCATTATGAATTAAATAACCAAAAATATAGACATTTTTATTTTTATTATCTTGTTTAATATTAATTGCCAGTTTAATAGCGTTAGTTACGCCATAACAAAAGCCAATTGGTTCAAGCATATTAACTTTCATTATTAAAGTAGCTCCTTTAATTTATTGATTAAAGAATTAACATCTACTTTATTCTCTTCTTCTTGTTCTAAAATAGTTGCTTTTGAAACATATTCAATTGGAAGGGTACATTTAATTATTTTTCCTTGATAACCTAAATCAACTAAAGCATTAGTTAAGTGCATCGTAAATCCGGTTTCAATTGAGTAAGGATCATAAATTAAAATTTCTTTATAATTTAATAAACTCTTTAAGTAAGTTAGATTTAAAGGATAAGTGAAGATACAGTTAACAATCTTTAAATTGGTATATCCTTTAGTTTTTTCATATATTTCATTTAAGTGTGGACCATAACTAATTAAACATAAGGAGTCTTTATCATTCGCTTTATTATCTAATAAGGAATCATACTCTAAGTAGTTTAGTGGCTTAATTTCTTTAGCTTCATTATGGTCTAACTCTACTTCATAAAGTGGATAGCGGATAAAAAGTGGGGCATTATAGTTTAAACTAAAGTCAAATAAGCGTTTAGCTTCACTAATATCTTTAGCCATCGCAAGAGTAACGTTAGGGATAGTCATTAAGAAACTTAAATCATAAATTCCTTGGTGAGTTTCACCATCTTTTCCAATTAAACCGCTATGATCAACCATAATAGTTACTTTGGAATTTAGTCTCGCAATATCATGAATAATTTCATCATAAGTTCTTTGTAAGAAAGTTGAGTAGATGAAAACATATGGATGAATATGGTTAAGAGCTAAACCATTAGCAAAAATTAAAGCGTGTTCTTCACAAATCCCGACATCAAAAGCTCGATCTTTATAGTCACTAAAAATCTTAGTTAAATTACTTCCATATTCAGTAGCAGGAGAAATACAGACGAGTTCTTTATTATCTTTCATCGCTTCATAAAGTAAATTGCTATAAGCAAGTGAGAAAGTTGTTTTGTTTATTTCATTTTTTACTAAAGGTAAACCGGTTTTAACATCAAATTTATCAATAAAATGATATTTACCAACATTATCTTTTTCCGCAAACGAATAACCTTTACCTTTAATCGTTTTAACATGTAAAACCACTGGGCGATTACAATTATTAATCTTTTTAAATGCTTTAAGTAAATCACTAATATTATGTCCATCAACTGGACCACCATAAAGCAAATCTAATAGTTCTTCGTTTCCATTATATTCATCAATATTCTTATTTAATTTAATAGATTGAAATAACTTATGTAATTTACCAACTGATTGAGAAATTGACATATCATTATCATTAATAATAATTAATAATTGATGGTGGAAATTACTTAAATTATTAATTGCTTCAAGGGCTAAACCATTGGCGATTGAAGAATCACCAATTACACAAATAACTTTATAGTTTTCATGTTTTAAATCTCTAGCAACGGCTAATCCCATTGCAGCGCTAATTGAAGTAGAAGAATGACCACCTTCATAGGTATCATAAATTGATTCGTTTCGTTTTTGAAAACCATCAATACCATCTTTTTCTCTTAAATTAGTAAGTGGGCGACCAGTTAAAATCTTTTCAGTATATGATTGGTGACCAATATCAAAGATTAATTTATCGTTAGGGAAATTAAAATATTTGAATAAGGCAATCGTTAATTCGACCACACCTAAATTACTTGATAAATGACCGCCATATTGACTACATTTATCAATAATTAATTGACGAACTTTATTCGATAGTTCGTTCAGTTGTTCGTTATTAAAAGATTTAATAACTTGCGGATCAAAATTCTCATCAAGAGTAATTTGATCGTAGTGCCTTGATTTATTTGCTTCCATTGAATTTCCTACGTAATATTTTAAATCAAATGATATTTAGAATATACAAAATTATTAAAAAGTTTTCTTAAATAAGTGTTATTTGTTCATTTTTTTAAAAATTAGGGTCATTTTTTGACATTGTATTCTTTATATCAATCATGATTTACCGTAGACAAAATAATCTTTATCCTTATTAGAGTCATTAAGTTGTATTATAATATTCATATGGCACATCCATTTAAACATTTAAGAGTGGTGCTTCATCACCGACATTTAGTTATATATAATGGCTTCCATCTCGGAATTGGTTTTCATTGTTTAAAACATGATTTATCTAAATTTTCAAAAACTGAGTTTGGTTTAAGTAGTAAGTTTTTTCAAGGAACAATGTCACCAGTCTTTGCAGAACGTAAAGCTCATGGTTATTATAGTGAAATTGCTAAACATCATACCGGAAGAAATATGCATCATTGGGAATATTGGTGCGATCTTTTTATTGGTAACTTAGTCATTAAAACCATGCCCTATAAATATGCTTTAGAATATATTGCTGATGTTTTAAGTGCTTCAAAAACATATGATCCAAAAGGTTTTACTAGTGCGAGTGGATATGATTATGTTTCTAAGAAAATCGATCGATATTATATGACAAAAGCAACTAAAGAATTTATTTTATGGTGTCTATTACAATATAAAAATTATGGCTTTAAAGGTTTAAAGAAAAAAGATACATATAAAAAGTATCAAGAAATTACAGCTAAATATCCTAATGTTGAAATCTATAAAATTAATTTAGGACCTAGTGAAATTAAAGAAGGCGAACACGACTAACTTTTCTTAATGCATCAATAATGTTATTTATTCTTTTTTTGATATAATAAACTTAAAGGAGCGTATTATATGCCACAATTTAGTGATCCATTTACTGCAAATGTTAATCGTAAAATGACAAATGCAGAGCTTATGCAAGCTTTAAGACTTGATATCGCTGGTGAATTAGAAGCAATCTATTTATATGATGCTCATTATCAAGCGACTGATGATCCACGAGCTAAAGCAGTTTTAGAAGATATTCGTGATGAAGAAAAGGTCCATATGGGTGAATTAATTACTCTTATGCGTCATTTAGATCCAAAGGAAACTGAACTCTTCCTTCATGGACAAAAAGAAGTTGAAGAACTATTAGAAGAGATTAAAAAATAAAATAAAACCGGATTCAAACAATCCGGTTTTATTATTTTAAGAAAGGTAATACAAGTCCAATTGAAATTAGTAGTTGGGCTAATAGATAAGTAAACATGATATAGAAATCATCCATTTTAAATTCCTTAAAGAATAATTTATAACTTAATAAAGTATCGCTAAGAATAAAAAGTACATATCCAGTGGAACAAATAAATAAGTAATTATTTACATTATTCACACCTAAAATAATCGTAATCGCTAGGTTAATAAATAAAATTATAAAATAAAAAGACGCTCCAAAAAGCACGTATATTTTTTTGAGTTTCTTTCTTAAAGTCAAAAACAAAATTAATAAGAAGATTAACCACGCCGCGACTAAACTGACAAAGAAATACCAAGGGAAATCAGCATTATTATCAATCACCATTTCAATCGTATAAAAAATGTGTCCAATGAAGAAACATAAACTTCCAGCAATGAAGCTGATATCGTTATATTCCCAAATTAATAATAAATCGCCAATAAAACCAAGGAGTAAAGCAATGTAAACATATGGATGATTATAAAAAGCAATTCCTAAAGTTAACCCTAAAACTAAAGTAGGGAAGACTTTCCACCTTTTACGATTCTTTTCATCTTCGATAAATCCAAAATAAATTTCAATTCCAGACAAGATAAAAAATAACCCTAAACCTATCAATAAAACGATATATTGTGCGCTCATTTTCAATATATTAACATAATTGAGGATTTTTTGATACTAGAATAAACTCTTATTAAACTACAAAAATATCTCTAATTGTTTTAGAATATAAATATGATAAAAAATAAACAGTTTATATTATTATTTCTTCCTTTTTTGTTAGCTAGTTGTAGTTATAATTCAACTAAAAGTTATTCAGTTAATGATTATAAAATTGAAATGAACTATAAAGATAATTTTAAAATTATGCAGTTAACTGATCTTCATTTTAGTGTCCAATCGGATTATGTTAGCGTGACAAATTATTTAAAAAAGAACATTGAAACTTGTAATCCAGATTTGATGATTTTTACAGGTGATACGTTTATGAGTGCCTCAAGAAATGTCGTGGATAATGTCCTTAATTTTATTGATAGTTTCAATATTCCATTTGCATTTACATATGGTAATCATGATTTCCAAGGCGATTATGATTTCTATTATATTAATAATTCGTTATTTAAATTAAAGAATGCTCTTGTGAAAGACTATATTGATGATGATATTTTTGGATATTCAAATTATTTTATTGATTTAATGGAAAACTATAAAGTTAAATATCGTCTTTATATAATTGATAGTAACAGTTATTATTTTAATGGATTACGCTATCAATATGACATAATTCATGACGACCAAATTGCCCATTTAGAGCAGATTTATAAAGAAGATGGAGCAGCTCCTTCTTTTGCTTTTTATCATATTCCTCTTTATGAAGTAAGCGATGCCTATAATGATGTTAAAGCGGGAAAAATCGTAGAATATAAAGGCGAAAATAACGAGAAAATATCATATGGTTATAAGCGAACTGATGCCTTTAAACGTATGAAGGATATCGGTGTTATTGGTCATTTCTATGGTCACGATCATATTAATTATACTGATATTTTGTATGATGGAGTCACCTTATCATATGGTTTAAAATCGACTCCTGAAATTTATAATTATGATGATTATATTGGTTACAAAACAATAACTTTAAAAAGTGATATGTCTTATGATTTATCAAACATTGAAATGGTAAGGGTACCTTATGGAAAATAATATTGAAAAAAGTGAAGTCTTTAATAATAAAGTTCTTCTAGGAACACTCTTTTTGATTAACTCTTTTTTCCTTTACTATTTTGTGGTTAATTGTGTTGGATTAATTACTGATCAAGTAAAAAGTTTATTGGTTGAGCTTCCTAAAATCATCGTTTATTTTTTACCTAGTATATATTTAGTAGTTTTTTATAAGAATTTATGTTATAGAAAAATGAGCTACGCTAGAACAATAACTTTTGTGGTCATTACATCAGTTCTACTTATCGCTTCTATCGTTTTAATTGCGTTTAATTTTTCTTATTTTATGAACAATTATTTATCAAATTATTTTAATGCCTATACTCCATTTGATTTATTCTTATTAATTGGTTTAATGCTTTTCATTAATATTCGTTTATTAGTCAAAAATAAGAAGAGTGTCTATCTTGATCCTATTAATCCAGGAGTTTTTAATGTTTACACTAAAAAACGTAATGTTTTCATTATCATAATGGGCTTCTTTGCTTCATTTTACTTAGCCAATTTTTTAATTAATCTAACTCATTTTAATTATTTTAGGTATTTTTTAGCAGAATATATTATGGTTTTAATCTATATCATTCTTCCTTTAATTAATTTAATTTTTTATCTCAATTTAGATTTAAATCGGAAAAATACTTTAAAAGCCTATAGTATTCTTGGGATATTTGATTGTCTTTATCTTGTTGGTTTTATTTCAGTTTTAGAATTTTCTAGTGTTTTTCAATCAGCACGTACTGATCAAGCCATCTTCTTAGGAACCTTCGCCGTTTCAATTCCGATTAGTTATCTATTAATAATGCTTATTATCTTGGCTTTTATCGTTAATATTATTCTTAATTTAATTAAGTATAATAAATTGAAAAAATAGTAGTGTTATTTTAAAATAATAAGTGTATTCTATTAAAGAAATAAAGGAGATTTATTTTTATGGAAAGTTGGGCAATTGTCGTTCTTGTTATCGTTGGTTTACTTGTTGTTATTGCCTTAGGAATTGTAATTTGGGCTATTCAAACTGGAAACTGGTTTAGACAAACTAAAGTTAAGATTGATGAATCTAAATCTTCGATTGATGTCGCTTTAACTAAACGTTATGATCTTTTAACTAAATCACTTGCCACCGTTAAAGGTTATGCTAAGCATGAATCTGAAACTTTAATTAAAGTTATTCAAATGCGTAATCCACAAGGTGTTAGTGCGATGAATATGCAAGAGAAGAGTGATTTTGCTAATAAACTTGATTCAGTTAGTAAGAATCTTAATATTGTTTTAGAAAAATATCCTGATTTAAAAGCTGATACTCAATTCACAATGCTTCAAAATCAAATTAGTGATAGTGAAGAGAACTTACAAGCTGCTCGTCGTATTTTCAATAGCAATGTTAGTCTTTATAATACTCGTGTCGTTACTTGGCCAGCTTCAATTATTGCTAACCATTATGGTTATGCTAAAGAAGATTTCTTTGAAGCTGAAGAAGCTAAACGTCAAGATGTTAAAATTGAATTCTAGTTTAACTCGTTAATTAAATTATTATATGAATTTAGAAAATATCGAAATCGAACGTAAGAAACGTTTAAAAAGTTTTTATATCTTCTTAGGTATAGGTCTAGGTATTTTTTTAATCTCACTCATTTTATTTATAATTTTCTTTAATCAAGAAGAAGTACCACTTTTACCAATTATTGGAATATTTATTGGTCTAATTATTATTGGAATTGGGGTTTTAACTAATAAAAAAGGTTATGACACTTATGTCAAAAATAATTTAGAAAAAATTATTATGAATGATGTTTTTAAAGATAGTAAATATACTTATGTTGAAAATAATGGTATTTCTTTTAAAGAAATGAATTATAGTGGTGTATTTGCTAATCCCGATGATTTTAAAACTAGTGATACCATTCGTTCAACTTATAAAACGGTTGAATTTGTCTTAAGTGATTATGTTTTTACCCGTATTGTAACAACAACTGATTCAAAAGGTAATACCACGACTCATGAATATCCTTATCCAGGTCGCTTTATGTCCTTCCATTTAGAACGTAATTTTGCAAGTGGTGTCGCTATTATTGAACGAAGAAATAATCCTGATGTCATCCACCATAATCTATATAAAGAAAAAGTGGATTTTGAATCTATTGATTTTAATAAAAAATTCTGTGCTACAGCAAGCGATAAAACAAAAGCTTTTTATTTAATTCGTCCAAAAGAAATAATGGATTTACTCGATTTAGAGCAAACCTACAAAGGAAATATCTCAAATATTGTGGTTAATAATATGGTTTATTTCATTCTTGCTGATGTTTCAATTGAATTTCATTATTCAATCTTTAAACCAATTAATGATACTCAAATGAAAGACATTCGTGCGTACTATGAATTACCACTTCGTATTATTGATCGTTTAAATTTAGGAAACGATAAGTTCAATACGAATCTTGAATAAGTCGTTTATGCATCCGTAGTTCAATGGTAGAATTCTTGCTTCCCAAGCAAGCTACACGGGTTCGATTCCCGCCGGGTGCTCCATATGACAAAAACTCTCGATTAAATCGAGAGTTTTTTAAGCAATATTTCGGGCTTATTTGGAACAAAAAGGGTTGATTTATGACACAATTAAAAAGAACACAAAGTGCAAAAGACTTAATAAGCGAGACTCTTTGCAATCTCATTGAACAAAAGAAAAAATATTAGGATATTTCGATAAGTGATATTACAAATGAAGGTTGGGTTTGTCGAAATTCGTTTTATCGAATTTTTAATTCAAAAGATGATATCTTGAAAGAAAAATTCTCAAAACATCGCTAAACAAAGTGATGATTTGTTTATTAAGAATAAGTCAAAAACAAACTATGATTTAGTCTATTCAATTACAGTAGTTTGGAAGAATAATTCACGTTTTTTGCGTTGCTTTTATGAAGTCAATTTTAAATTATATTTTGATACGAATGTTAAAAAACTCTTCTTTCTAACACTAATGAATCACTTGATAATATAAATCCTCATGATTATTATATTTTTGCTTCTAAAACTTGGGTTGGAATTGGACTTTTAACAGAATGGATGCTTAGAAATTGTGATATTTCTATTGAAGAAATAACTAAATTAGTCTCTAATTTAATAGAAAATATAGATCATTCAAAATCATTTTAATTTGATTTTTATATATTAATTTAAAAAATTAGCACTCTCTACTTGCAAGTGCTATTTTTCGTATTATAATACCTTATGTAAGCAGATTATAGGAGGCTTAAATATTTATGAAAGAAACTAAAGAATTTCAGACTGAAAGTAAAGAACTTTTAAACTTAATGATTAACTCAATTTATACGAATAAGGAGATCTTCCTTCGTGAGTTAATTAGTAACGCTAGTGATGCAATTGATAAGTATAAATATGTTTCATTAACTAGTAATGGAAAATATCCACAAAAAGATTACGAAATCAAATTAATTCCTAATGAAAAAGAAAGAACCCTTGAGATTACCGATAATGGTATTGGTATGTCTAAAGATGACTTAATTAATGATTTAGGAACGATTGCGAAATCTGGTAGTAAAGATTTCGTTAAGAAATTTAAAGAAGCTAAAGATAAAAATGCAGATGATTTAAATATTATTGGTCAATTTGGTGTTGGATTCTATAGTGCATTTATGGTTGCTAATAAAATTGAAGTAAGAACAAAAACTATCGATGGTAGCGGATATTTATTTACGAGTGATGGTGTCGATACTTATACCATTGAGGATTGTGATTTAAAAGACACTGGAACCTCAGTTAAGCTTTATTTAAAAGCAAACACTGATTCGATTAATTATGATGATTATTTAGGTGAATATTCACTTGAAAATTTAGTTAAGAAGTATAGTGATTACATTCGTTATCCAATTAAAATGGATGTTACAAGAAAGACGCCAAAAAAAGATAAAGATGGTAAGGATATCGAAGGTCAATATGATGAATCTAAAGAGACTAAAACTTTAAATAGTATGATTCCTCTTTGGAAGAAGAATAGTAAAGATATTAAAGATGATGAACTAAATAGTTTTTATAAAGATAAATGTGGCGATTATGAAGATCCATTATTTTCGCTTCCAATTCATGTTGATGGAGTAATTAGTTATGATGCTTTGGTCTTTATTCCAAGTCATGCTCCTTATAATCTTTATAGTGATAACTATGAAAAAGGTCTTGATTTATACAGTAAAGGAATCTTTATTAAAGAGAAATGCAAAGAACTTGTTCCTGATTATTTAAAGTTTATTAAAGGTGTTGTTGATAGTGAAGATTTTGATTTAAATATCTCACGTGAAATGTTACAAAATAGTCCAGTTTTACGTCGTATTGAAGATAATATTGAAAACAAAGTTATTGCTAAACTTAAAGAAGTCGAATCCAGTGATTTTGAAAAATATACCAAGTTCTTTAAGATTTATGGAGACCATATTAAATTTGGAATTTATTCAACCTATGGCATGAAAAAAGATCTTCTTCAAGATATGCTCATTTACTCTTCATTAAATAGTCCTGATAAACTTATTACTCTTAAAGACTATAAATCTAAGATGAAAGCTGATCAAAAGTACATCTATTATGTTAGTGGTAAATCAATTGATGCAATCAAACTTTTACCTCAACTTGAGAAATATCGAAAAGATGGAATTGATGTTTTGTTCTTAACTGAAAATATTGATGAGTTCGCCTTAACAATGATGAAAGAATATGATAAAGCAGAATTCAAAAATATTACCAATGAATCACTTGAAAGTATGAGCGAAGATGAAAAGAGCAAGCTTACTACTTTAGAAGCGGAAAACAAACGAATTCTTGATGATTTAAAAGAAGCTTTAAAGGATAAAGTTGATAAAGTAACCTTCTCAAGTAAACTTGTGGATTCACCAGTTTGTATTACCACTGAAAATAACTATTCTTTGAATATGGAAGAAACTTTAAATGATGATCCAGCTAGTAAAAATAATGGTGGAGCCCCAAAAGCGACTCGTATTTTAGAGATTAATCCTGATCACGAATTATATAAAGCCATCAGTGCGATTAATGATGATGAATTGATTAAGAAATATGGTTCATTATTATATGATGAAGCGATGATGCTTGAAGGATTTGATATAAAAGATAAGAGTGCATTCGTTAAAAACCTTAATGATTTGATGCTCGGAAATATTAAAAAATAAATTAAATGCTTTGCCAAATTAATGGCAAAGCATTTTCTTTTTAGTTTATACTATTATTGATTGTTGAGGTGCGCTATGCAAAAATTTAGATTTTTAAAAAAGGGTGAAAAAATTTCTCTAGTGGCTCCAAGTTTTGGTTGTACCACTGAGCCTTATTTAACACGCACTAAAGTTGCGATTCAAAATTTTCAAAATCTAGGTTATAAAGTTGATGTTGGACCTAATGTTTTTATTAATAAATTAAGTGCAAGAAGTAATACGGCTAGAAAATGTGCTAAAGAGTTTATGGATGCTTATTCTAGTGATAGCAGCTTAATTATTTCAGTAGGTGGAGGAGAAATCATGTGTGAAATTTTGCCATTTATTGATTTTAAGAAACTAAAGAAGATGCCTCCAAAGATTTTTATGGGCTTTAGTGATAACACTAATTTAACCTATACACTTACAACAATTTCAGAAGTTCCAACGATTTATGGACCTAATTTTCAAACTTTTGCTTTTTTACCTTTTAAAAATTCAACCTTAGATGCATATAACTTATTAACAAATAAAACTAAAAGTATCAAAGGTTATCCAAAATGGGAGCGTTATCCTAATCGCGAGGAATCAATAATAAATCCACTTAGTGTGTCTCATTTAGAGGAAGACAAAATTTTAAAAATATTTCCAAAAAACAAAGACTTTGATGTAACTGGACGGCTTTTAGGCGGTTGCCTTGATTGTCTGGTTACGCTTTGCGGAACTAGGTTTGATGAAACAAAAAGTTATTTAGAAAAATATAGAGAAGATGGATTTATTTGGTTTTTAGAAGCTTGTGATTTAAATTCGCTATCAATTGAACGAGCTTTGTTCCAATTAAAAGAAGCGGGTTGGTTTAAATATGCAAAAGGTTTTGTTTTTGGTCGACCACTTTCTTATAAACAAAGAATCTTAGGAATTGATCACTATAAAGCTATTAAAGATATTATCAAAGATTTAAACGTTCCATATATTATTGATGCTGATTTAGGTCACTTTGATCCAAGTATGCCTTTTATTAGTGGTGAAAGAGCACATATTTATACAAAAAATGGCAATATTAATGTTACTTATCTTGACCTCTAGCTTTTTTGTTTTTCTAAAAAAATAATTTCAATTTTTATAAGTTATTTACTTAAAGAATTATTAATATTATGTATAATATTAATTAGGAACAATTTTGAAATGGAAAAAAACTACGATGTCATTATAGTTGGCGCTGGACCTTGTGGATACTTTGCCGCTTACGAATTAACGAAGCTCAACAAAGATCTAAAGGTTCTTTTAGTTGATAAGGGATTCGATATTTATCATCGTTCTTGTCCAGTTTTGAAGGGTAAAATTAAACAATGCCCTCAAGATATTTATGGAAAGAGTGGATGTTTTCCAGCTTGTTCTATGACTAGTGGCTTTGGCGGTTGCGGAGCTTATAGTGATGGAAAATTTAATATTACTAGTGAATTTGGCGGTTGGTTAACCGATTATTTAAGTGACGAAGAAGTTTTAGATCTTATTCGTTATGTTGATAAAATTAATGTTGATCACGGAGCACCAAAAGAGCTCACAAATCCTAACACAAAAGAAGTTGAAGAGATTGAACGTAAAGGTTATGCCGTTGGTTTAAAACTTTTAAGAAGTGAAGTTAGACATTTAGGAACCGAAGTTAATTTAAAAGTTCTCGAAAGTATCTACGAAGAGTTAAAACCAAAAATCGATATGAAATTCTCGACTGAAGTTGAGGATATTCTCGTTGATAAAAATACTAATACAGTTACTGGAATTATTACCAATAAAAAAGAGACTTATAATGCAAAATATGTTTTGCTTTCTGTTGGTCGACCTGGAGCTGCTTGGTTAAGCAAAATTTTAAAAGCTCATAATATTAATGTTTCAAATAATCGTGTTGATATTGGTGTACGTGTCGAAACAAACAATATTGTGATGGAAGATATCAATAAATACCTTTATGAAGGAAAGTTTATTTATAATACTTCGGTTGGTACAACCGTTCGAACATTCTGTTCAAATCCATCTGGACATGTGGTCTTAGAAAACGATGGAAATGTTGTGACTGTTAATGGTCATGCCTATAACGATAGCAGTTTAGGAAGTAATAATACAAACTTTGCTTTACTTGTTTCGCATGAATTTAGCGAGCCATTTAAAGATAGTAACGAATATGCTCGTGAAATTGCTGGTTTAGCTAATAAACTTAGTGGCGGAACTGTTATTGTTCAACGATTTGGCGATATTTTGCTTGGTCGTAGATCAACCGAAAAACGTATTAAAGAAGGGTTTGTTATTCCAACTTTAAAAGAAGCGGTTCCTGGTGATTTATCACTTATTTTGCCTTATAAAACAATGCAGTCTTTAATAGAGATGGTTAAAGCTCTTGATCATGTTACCCCTGGAATTGCAAATGTTCACACACTTTTCTATGGAGTAGAAGCAAAATTTTATAGTGATAAGATTGAATGTGGCAAGAATTTTGAAACTAAAATTAATGATTTATATATAGGTGGTGATGGAGCGGGCATCACTCGTGGACTAGCTCAAGCTGGTGCGAATGGTGTTTATATTGCTCGTGATATCATCAAGAAAGTAGGATAAATATGCAAACTATTTTTACTCTTCCAACTGGTGGATTTAATCCAAATGGTTTAGTTGATTTTATATTAACGTTAATTGTGATTGCGGCCTTTAATGTATTTGTTGTTTATTTTGTAAAACGAAAATTCCCAATTTATACAACGATTGGATTTAGTGTCGGATTAATTATTGCTTGTATTTTTGAATTATCCTATCTTGAAGCGAGTTTAAGTATTTGTTTAATTGTTAGTACTGTTCTTTATCTGGTTGCTAATATGGCGGAGACACGTAGCTTAATTGCAAATCGATTTTTAGTTCCAAAGAAAATTCGTAATGCAATGACTAAAGAAAATGTCGTTGAGAAAACCTACGATAAGGAAGCACTTTATAAGACGATTAATGAAAGCGTTCTTTATCTTTCTAAACATAAAATTGGGGCGATTATTACTTTTGAAAGAAAAGATAATTTAGATAATTTGCTCAAAAACGGTAGTATTCTTAATGCTCCTGTGACCTATGAATTATTAATTACTATTTTCTATCCAGGAACTAGATTACACGATGGTGCCGTTGTTATTCGCGATGACAGTATTATCGCAGCGAGCGTTTATTATACTCCAACGACTAAACCTTTAATTGGAAAATATGGTTCACGTCATCGTGCCGCCATTGGAATTAGTGAAATTTGTGATGCGGTTACAGTCGTTGTTAGTGAAGAAACTGGAAGAATTTCGATTGCATATAATGGTGAACTTGAAAGTTATAATCCAGATAACTTCTATAAAGCTTTTGGCAATATTATGAGCGAAACCGAAAGTAGTGATGTTAATGTGAACCAAGAGAATTAATTATGAATGAAAAGAAGACAAAAGAAGAATTAGAAGATGAAAAATTTCAACAATATTATGACTTTATTATTAAAGTCTTAAGTATTGCTAAAATTGGTCGTGTGTTTAGTAAAGATCCATACGCTTTAGATAACTATGAACAACTTGAAAAGTTATCAATGGATGAACTTGGAAATTTCGAGCATTTAAAATTTGATCAACCTGATTTGTTTACACGTGAAATTTATCCAACCCCAAATGTTTCGGTTAGAACATGTGTTTTTAATGATAAGGGACAAGTTTTATTAGTTCGTGAACATCCAGAAGAGAGATATAGTTTACCTGGTGGTTGGTGTGATTTATATGATGCCCCTAGTGAAGCTGCTAAAAATGAGTGTGAGCAAGAAGCGGGAGCAAAGATTAAAAATATGAAATTAATTGGTGTTTTAAATCGTACGCCATTTAAAGTCTTCCCAGCGGGGACACCGCTAGCCAAATCGGTTCCGGAATATATGATAGTCTTTAGAGCTGATTTAGATGGTGCACTTGCGGGACACACTTACGAAACGGATGATGTTGGTTTCTTTGATATTAATAACCTTCCAGCTTTATCTAAAAAAGTAACAGAAGGTGAAATGAAGAAGGTTATAGACTCTGCTTATAATGAAAAAATTATATTTGATTAAATTTCTATTAAGGAGGTAAATTTATGTCAAATCATATCGATAATAAAGCTCATTTTGCAAAAACGGTGTTAATGCCAGGAGATCCATTAAGAGCTAAATTTATTGCTGAAAATTATTTTAAGGATTATGAACTCGTTACCAGTGTCCGTGGTATCTTAGGTTATACTGGACACACTAAAGATGGTAAAGAAATTAGTGTAATGGCTAGTGGAATGGGCTGTCCATCTATTGGTATTTATAGTTACGAATTATATAGTTCATATGGTGTTGAAAATATTATTCGTATTGGAACGGCCGGTAGTTATCAAAAAGATTGCCATGTTGGTGATGTTATCTTAGCAACCAGCGCTTCAAGTAGTAGTAATTATGGTAGCCAAATTAGTGTCAAAGGTGCGCATATGGCTCCATGTAGTGATTTTGGTTTATTATTAAAAGCTTATAACAATGCAAATAAACTTGGACTTAAAGTCCATGTTGGTCCTATTTTTTCTAGTGATATTTTCTATGATGAAGATGCAGCTAGTAATCAAAGATTTTCGGATTTAGGAATTCTTGGAGTTGAAATGGAATCTTATGCATTATTTATTAATGCAATGATTTTACACAAAAAAGCTTTATGTATTTTAACTGTTAGTGATTCACTTATTGGTAAAGGTGAAAAAGATCTTACTCAAGAAGAAAGACAAACCGCTTTAACTAATATGTTTAAGCTAGCGTTAACGATGGCTGACTAGGAATTTAACCTATGACAATGAGAGAACTTTTAAGAATAATTTTGATAGTTGTTTGCATAATATTGGGTATTCTTTTAGTTGCTCTTATTTTATTTCCATTTTTTAAACGAAAATATGAGGTCAAACATTTTAAGGATATTTACTATAAGAAAATTAATCGTATTGCGTTGGATAACGATTATTTATTAATTAATAACTTAGTTTTGAAAGATAATAGTGGAGTGATTTGCTCTATTGATCATATCCTTTTTGCACATAAATACATTTATGTTATTAAAGATCGCTATTATCGTGGTGGGATTAGTGGAAATTATAATGATAATGTTTGGTTCTTCTATGGTCAAAAAGGTGTTAAAGAAGAATTTGAAAATCCAATGCGTATCAATGAAAAACGAATTGATAAACTAGCTAATATCACCCATTTTGATCGTGAATATTTTATCTCGATTGTTTTAATTAACGATAATGCAATTGTGAAGGATTTAAAAAGTTTAAATACGCAGAGTTCCTTTATTATTCCAAAATCGCGCTTGAAAAAGCTTATTAAAACGATTGAAAGCAAAAATATCCCAGATATTGATCAAAAAGGATTAGAAAAAGCAGTACTTGAGATTGCTGAATTAAAAGGGAAGATTGTAAATAATGAAGTCGAATAATTTTATTAAACGTGCTGTTCACAAAAGTTTTAAAGATAATTTAGTGATGACCCTTAGGTTTAGTGCCATCATTTCTTTTGTATTACTTATTTTATATTGTATTTGTGCCATAACTTTAAGTGCGGTGGGCTCTTTTTCACTTGGTTTATTTGGAACTTTAGTTTTAGGACTATTGTTTGTTATTTTATTTTGCTATTTATTAGAACCATTTTTATATAGCTATTTTGCCATGACTGTTTTACTAAATAGTCCTAGTCGAGATGATGTTAGAATGAGTGGATATTTTAAAACTTTACAAATTGGATTTAATAAACCAGTTTTGAAGTCTTTATCTTTACCAACAACTTTAATTTATTCGTTATTAATCTTTTTAGGCCTCGATTTTGTTTGTACTTTTGCATCTTATGTCATTCTTTATAATTCTAGTGAAACTTATAAACAACTCTTTGATAATCTTTTTAATTTGTATCAAGCCGGGAATTATGATGACTTTAATACATATATAAATTCAAATATTGATAATTTACGAAACTTTTTACTAGTTACTCAATTTATTGCTTCGCTTGGTTCTTTTTATTTCTTTTTGCATCGTACTTCAATTTATATTATGAGGTATTTCTTGGTACCATTTTCTAACAATTTACCAAATGTATTTTCGACGACTTGTTTTAAAGAAACTATTCGCACAAACAAAAAATATTTTTATGGCAATTATTATTCAATTGTTTGGATTTATATTCCAATCATTTTAATTGTATATAGCGCCAGTTTCTTCTTGACATATTACCTAAATCTTCAAAATAGTAATTTTATTATTATTGAACTTTCTTCTATCGTTATCACTTTATTGTTTCTTTTACCATTTGCACCATTATTATTTAATCTTTATGTGATGATGGTTGATAAATTCGGTGCAATGTATACAAGCGTTATTAATGGTCGTTTATTTGATCAAATAAAAACTTTGAAAAGTAACTATAGTGATTTATCAAAAGAAGACCAAGAACGTTTAGATTATATTTTGAAACAACGACCTGATTTTAAAAAAATGTATGATTCCTTTGATGCCAACAAAAAAGATGCAAAGGATGATGATAGTAAAATATCAAAAGATGATAATGCGGACAGCGCAAAGAAAGATGACGTAAAAGATGATAATGATGAGCACAAAGAAAAATAAAAGTTTATACTATATAATGTTTTGATTTATTTTATTAAATTTAGCCAAGGGGGTACACGAGTTCGATTCCCTGTTCCACAAAAAAAGAGCAAATTTCGGGTTTGCTCTGTTCATGCAGTATGGAGCAGGTGACGGGAATCGAACCCGCGTACCCACCTTGGCAAGGTGGTATTCTACCATTGAATCACACCTGCACGCTTAATTATTCTAAATGAGTCTTAACGAAAAATCAAGGAGAAATATATGAACGAATACCACCTTGCCAATTTAATCTTTCCAAATATCAAAAAATCAATTCAAGATTTGGAAACAATGTACCCTGAACGAAAGCTAAAAGAAGGAGCAAAAGTAACAAGATTTGCCCCTTCGCCAACAGGTTTTTTACATACCGGAAGTTTATTTACTTCTTTAGTTGCGAGCAAAATTGCGAAAGACACGGAAGGAGTATTCTTTACGCGTCTTGAAGATACAGATACGAAACGAGAAATCAGTGGCAGTGGAGAACTTCTAGTCAAGCAATTAGCAAGATTTGGAATTATCCCTAATGAAGGATATTTAGGAGACCATGAAACTGGCACTTATGGGCCATATAAACAATCTGATCGTAAAGAGATTTATGAAACTGTTATTAAAGAAATGATTGCTAAAGGATTGGCTTATCCATGTTTTTTAACTGAGGATGACTTAACAAAACTTCGTGAAGAACAAGATAAAAACAAAGAAATTACTGGCGTTTATGGAAAATATGCCATTTATCGCGATTTAGATCCCTTAGAAGCAGAAAAAATGATTAATGAAGGAAAACCATATGTTATTCGTTTTAAATCACATGGCGATGTTAATCGTAAAATTAAAGTCCATGATGAAATTAGAGGCGATCTTGAATTAACTGAAAATAATCAAGATATTGTAATTTTGAAAAGTGATGGTTTACCAACTTATCACTTTGCACATGTTTGTGATGATCATTTTATGCATACTAATTTAGTAACAAGAGGTGAAGAATGGCTTCCTTCATTACCAATTCATATTGAATTATTTAAAGCATTAGGATTTAAAACACCTAAATATGCACATCTTCCAGTCATCATGAAGATGGATAATGGTACTAGAAGAAAATTATCAAAACGTAAAGATCCAGAAGCAAGCGTTGATTATTTCTTTAAAGAAGGTTATGAGCCCCAAGCTTTATTGGTTTATTTGATGACGATTGCAAATAGCAATTATGAAGAATATATAGTTAGAACTCATGACTATAATTTAGATCATTTTAAGTTCAGCTTATCGAAGATGTCTCTTGATGGAGCTTTATTTGATAACGATAAACTTAACTTTTATAGTAAAGAAATTCTTAGTCAAATGAATAAGGACTTAATTACAATGAAAGCCAAGGCTTGGGCTAACGAATATTCACCTGAATTGTTAACCTTTATTAATAAGGATGAAGCAAAGTTTAAAGAAATCATGAATATTGAGCGAGAAAAGAAAAATCCGCGAAAAGATTATGCTAAATATAGTGATATTTATCCTTTAATTAAGTTTTTTGATAACGATGAATTTAATAAACTTTTAAATAATGCATTAAAAGAATTTAATCCTAATATTAAAAAGGAAGTAATTATTAATTTTTTAAATGATTATAAAGTTAGCTTTGATATCAGTAGTGATGAACAAACTTGGTTTAATTCAGTGAAAACTATTGCCTCTAAATATGGCTTTTGTAGTGATAACAAATTGTATAAAGAAAATCCAGGAGCTTATATTGGAAATATTAATGATGCTTGTGAATTGATTCGTATAAGTTTAACAACTAGAAAAGTCACCCCTAATTTATTTAGCATTATGAAGATTTTATCTCATGATGAAATTGTTTCACGAATTAACAAAATAATTGGCTTATTAAAATAAATTATTTAAATTTAGGCATTAATCTTATATAATACCTAAGCATGCCCCGGTGGAGAAGCGGTTTAACTCACTGCCCTCTCAAGGCAACATTCATGGGTTCGAATCCCATCCGGGGTACCAATTTAAAATTAACACCGATTTTATCGGTGTTTTTTTGTAATAAAAATA
>Ga0183101_1001099_pt1 | contig 29107 bp, 28 predicted proteins | sample Biomet3_FD_127790 | JGI IMG/M metagenome (GOLD analysis project Ga0183101, IMG submission 127790) | Microbial communities from bioreactor (seeded with sewage sludge) at LBNL, California, USA - Biofuel metagenome 3 | ecosystem: Engineered > Bioreactor > Anaerobic > Unclassified ...
AAGTTGATTGACGGCCTTTACTATTTCATGCTCACTGTGTCTCGACTTTTTCATCTTTAATTCCTCCTCGACAAATTTAATAAGATTTGTCTAATTTAAAACTGTCTGACTTAAAGGGAAGCACACAGTATTCTTGCCAAATGTAAGGAATTCCACCAGCTACGATGTTAACATCCTCCAAGTTAAGTTTAATAAGTTTCCCATTTGTCATGTGGCAGTATTCTCCTCCTCCAGTCATTTCACGAATATATTTAATATCGGTACCATTTATATTACCAGATAATATCAGTTCTTCAATTAAGTACTTATCTTTAGATGGTATTAATGTAGACAATGTTCCTGCTTTCTCAATATGAATTGTTCTAGAAACAATCTGGGCTTGTGAACTGAAACTCAAAAAAAGCCACATTAGTGATTGTACAAGTATTATAATGTAATATCGTTTCATATAATTATTTGTTTCAATTTAGACTAAAACTCAGTTTATTATTCTATGGTTCTTGCAAATTCATTCTATTCTTCTGTGTACTTATAATTAGATAAGCATCAGTAGTGTTATTTATATAAGATTTTTGCGTCCTTATATAAATAACGAAAGGATAGCTACAAATAAAATTCCCTGTAATGTATCATAAAATGTATTTAGACATTTATCTAAGTCCTTCTTTTCTAATTGACACAAATATAGATAATATGGTTTGTTTGAAAGAATAAATGCCAACAAATATCAAATCAGCTATTAATTTACGAATCTGAAGGTGGCTTTACGCTATTAAGCAACCTAGTAATTTATACCCCATAATTTTACTACTGTAGATTGAGAAGGGAATAATAGTCTTAACTGTCTAAACTAATGTAAACGAAAAAGACAATCATTCAACGAACTGTATGGATAAAAAAATCCCCGTAAATTATTGATTTACGGGGATTTTAATATAGTTGATTAGCTTAAATTACTTAGCAGAAGCAGTAGCGATATCAACAGCTACAGCAACAGTAACACCTACCATTGGGTTGTTACCAATTCCTAAGAATCCCATCATTTCTACGTGAGCAGGAACTGATGAAGAACCAGCGAACTGAGCGTCAGAGTGCATACGACCCATAGTATCTGTCATACCATAAGAAGCAGGACCTGCAGCCATGTTGTCTGGGTGAAGTGTACGACCTGTACCACCACCAGAAGCAACTGAAAAATATGGTTTACCAGCTAATACACGTTCTTTTTTGTATGTACCTGCAACTGGGTGTTGGAAACGAGTTGGGTTAGTAGAGTTACCAGTGATTGATACATCTACGCCTTCTTTCCACATAATAGCTACACCTTCGCGAACATCATCAGCACCGTAGCATTTTACTTTTGCACGAGGACCATCAGAATAAGCGATTTCGCGAACTACATTCAATTCACCTGTATAGTAGTCAAACTGAGTTTGAACATATGTAAATCCATTGATACGTGAAATGATCTGAGCAGCGTCTTTTCCAAGACCGTTCAAGATACAACGTAATGGCTCTTTACGTACTTTGTCTGCTTTAGCAGCAATTTTGATTGCGCCTTCAGCAGCTGCGAATGATTCGTGACCAGCAAGGAATGCGAAACATTTAGTTTCTTCACGAAGCAACATAGCAGCAAGGTTACCGTGACCGATACCAACCTTACGGTCGTCAGCTACAGAACCTGGGATACAGAAAGCCTGCAAACCGATACCGATAGCTTCAGCAGCTTCAGCAGCATTTTTACAACCTTTTTTGATAGCGATAGCAGCACCTACAACGTAAGCCCATTTTGCATTTTCAAAACAGATAGGTTGAGTTTCTTCACAAGTCATATAAGGATCAATCCCCGCAGCATCGCAAATTGCGTTAGCTTCTTCAATGTCTTTGATGCCGTTAGCGTTCAAAGCTTCAATGATGCCTTTGATACGACGGTCTTGACTTTCAAATTTTACTTCTCTAATCATAGTTTCTTTCCTCCTTATATTATTCGTGACGTGGATCAATGTGTTTAACAGCTCCCTGTTCTTCAGTGAAGCGTCCGTAAGTGCTGGTTACTTTCTTCAAAGCTTCGTTAGCATCAGTACCCTTTTTGATTTCGTCCATGAATTTACCCATGTGAACGAATTCGTATCCGCAAATCTCGTCGTTCTTATCAAGAGCGATAGTCTTGATGTAACCTTCTGCCATTTCGAGGTAACGAGGACCTTTTGCTAAAGTTCCGTAAAGAGTACCTACCTGACTACGAAGACCTTTACCTAAATCTTCAAGACCTGCACCGATAATCAAACCACCTTCTGAGAAAGCTGATTGAGTACGTCCATAAACAATTTGAAGGAAAAGTTCACGCATTGCTGTGTTGATAGCATCACATACAAGGTCAGTGTTCAAAGCTTCAAGGATTGTTTTTCCAGGAAGAATTTCTGCTGCCATAGCTGCAGAGTGAGTCATACCAGAACAACCGATTGTTTCAATTAAAGCTTCTTGAATAACACCTTGTTTCACGTTAAGGGTTAATTTACAAGCACCTTGTTGTGGAGCGCACCAACCAATACCATGTGTTAAACCTGAGATGTCTACAATTTCTTTTGATTTTACCCATTTGCCTTCTTCTGGTATGGGAGCTGGTCCGTGATTAGGACCTTTCTGTACAACACACATGTGTTCTACTTCGTGTGAATAAGTCATATTAGCTCTTTTTTACGTATTAAATAAAAAACTCGTAACCTCGATTTTTTTCAAATCGACCGCAAAGTTAGTTTTTTTATTCTTTTTAGCAAGGTCTGAATAATTACTTTTTTGTGAATTTAGAATAAATAAATTAGATTCTTTAAGCTTTTGTAATGTGGAGGTTACATTTGTATCTATAGAGAGCGCAATAATGAAATCAGGCTATATTTTATAGCACAATTTTTATAAATTCTGAGATTGTAATCATGGAAGCCAGATGTCGATGAAAAATATATTTTAATCTATTTTCTTGGATTATTTTCTTAATAATATGTATCTTTGACAGCTCTTATAAACTTAAATATATGCCTACAACAATTGAAATTTCAGATTCTGCTCTAAAAGAAGCTGCATCACTTGGAATGGATGAATTTATCAATGTATTTACCAATAAGTATTTAGAAATTCTAGGTGGAAATCTAAATGCTGAGAAAATGGGGCTGCTCAATGGGGCTCAGCACTCGGTATTGGCTTATCATTTTTTTAGAGAAGAAGTGATGGAAGGAGGATTTGTGCAACTTATTCAAAATGGATATGGAGGATATATATTTGATAATCCTTTTGCCAAATCTATGAGATTGTTTGGTGCTGAAGATTTTTCTAAGTTGATTTATAAAGCAAAGAAAATATACGATGCACATAAAGAAGATCTTGAAAAGGAGAGAAGTGAAGATGATTTTATGGCTATGTATGAACAATATGAAGATTTTGATGATCTAGAAGAGGAATTCCTTGAAAATGAGGAGGAAATAACTTCTATTATAGCAGGGTATATTGATGAGCATTTAGAAGAATTTGCGAATATAAAATAATACTATGCAGTATTTGGGTAAAAGTCTGCGTTTTCTTATAAATCTTAATATGTTTTATATTCAAATTAAAAAACACGAGAAATGAAAAAATTAAAATTATTTGTTTTAAGCTTTACATTATTGATGATACCATTCTTGTCATCATGTATTGACAGTGGTAGTGATGATTCTTCTTCAAAACCTTATTTTGGCTTTGCGCGTGTAGTAAATTACATGGGATCATATTGGCTCAAAGTTGATAGCGGGGAAACTCTTATTCCTACTTCGGCATCTCTATCAACACTAGCTTCAAACGGACTTAAAATAGAGTCAATAGATAAGGCGTATATTGCATATACTTTGGTTGATCCGAATGAATTGACATCACAAGCCTCAAAGGATGCTAGCGATAGGACATATAATGTGGTGCTTACTTATGTTGCACCTATAGATCGTACAGTGGCATCTGTAACAAAAGGCTCTGCTAATGATTCTATTTCCACTGATCCTATAGTTCAACTCGATTTAATGACACAAACTAGTCAGATATATATCAATAAGGGATATTTAATGATTGCTCCAAGTTATTATTTCTATAATAAAACTCATTATTTCACGATGTTTAATTATACAGATCAATCGTTCCAGGCTGTAAGCGATTCTTCTAAACCGGATGTATTAAATCTGTATCTAAGTCATAATGATAATTCGGATTCCAAACTCACAGGATATCTTTCATCTAACGTAGGAAGTACTTATCCATTTTTGTATTTCATGTCATTTAATATAAATAGTATTCTGAATAGTTTGCCAACAACCAAAAATAAAATTACTATAAATGTGAATATCGTTCAGGACGGAGGTACAACATTTAATAAAGTGTATTCTACGGAATATGATATATAATAATTTATAATATAGAATTGAATTATAATAATTTGTTTAAAAAAGTTATGTTATTGATTTCCTCCCCTGCCAAGGCATGGGAGGAAATTAGTTTAGAAGAGGATAAACGAAAGGGCTTGGCTACTTTTGTTTATCCTATGATTGGTTTATGTGGTATGGCTGTTTTTGCTAGTGTGTTTTTGTATAACATAGGAAGTGAAGACCTTACCAGAAATCAACTTTTTCAATTAGCCATGACCAGATGTTGTGGAGTGTTTGTTGCCTTTTTTGTTGGGTATTTTATTGCAGCTAAGGCTGTTAGCAAAATGGCGCGCAGTATGTTTCGTGTTGATTGTGATTTGGCGAGAGCTGAACAAATAGTAGGATATGCTATGGTTGTTCCTTTTGTTTTGAAAATTATAGTCGAAATTATTCCTGCTTTTTTAATTCTTAAATTGATTTTTCAGTTTTATATCATCTATATAATTTGGGAAGGTGCAAGAGTGCTGCTAAAGATGAGTGAGAACAAAAGTACATGGTTTTCTATTTTTTCTTCTTTAGTGATAATTTTTTGCCCTATTATTATAGAACTAATTTTTAATAAACTGACTGTCGTACTAAACTGATTATATGAAACAAGCTCCCGTAAATATAAAAAATAAGCGTGCCACTTTCGATTATGAGATAGTGGATACATTTACTGCCGGTATAGTACTTACTGGTACCGAAATTAAATCTATCCGTCTGGGCAAAGCCAGTTTGGTAGATACTTTTTGTTTTTTTGCCCGTCAGGAACTTTGGGTAAAGAATATGCATATTGCTGAATATTTTTATGGTTCCTATAATAATCATGTCGCCCGACGTGATCGTAAATTATTACTAAATAGCAAAGAATTAAGGAAACTGGAGAGAGCAACAAAAGAAACTGGGTTTACGATTGTTCCTCTTCGGATGTTTATAAATGAAAAAGGATTGGCTAAAGTTGTGATAGCTTTGGCAAAAGGAAAGAAACAATATGATAAGCGTCAGTCACTAAGAGAAAAAGATGATAAGCGCGATATGGACAGAATGTTTAAAAAGTAAGAATGAGAGACTTCCCTAAACGTTTGCTGAAATGCGTTAAAGATGCACTGCCAAAAGCTGGTAAAATAAGTCTGTGGTTATTGAAGATAATACTCCCAGTATCGCTTTTTGTCCGCTTTTTGCAATATTCCGGAGCTTTAAGCTATTTTGCTGAGTTCCTTAACCCATTATTCAATCTGATAGGGCTGCCGGGTGAAACTGCTATTGTTTTCCTGACTAGCATTTTCTTGCCGTTGTATGCTTCAATAGCTGTAATGACATCTCTGACTATTACATTGAGAGAGGCTACAATTCTTACGCTTATGTGTCTTCTCTCACATAATTTGCTAGTGGAAAGTGCTGTTCAGAAGAAAACCGGTTCTTCTTTTTGGTGGATGACAACTCTTCGTATTCTGATGTCTATTGTGGTGGCTTTTGTTTTGAATAAGATAATGCCTGCTTCGACTGTCCATTTTGAGGTTGTTACTCAACCAGAAGTATTTTCTTCTGTAGGTGAAGTATTCAGTGCATGGTTTAATACATCTGTTACGTTGATTATCACAATATTGCTTATTGTCTCTGTATTAATGATATTGCAAAAGTTATTAGAGGAGTATAAGTTATTTGATACCATATCACGTCCATTACGCCCGTTTATGAAATTCTTCGGAATGCCGGAGAAGGCTTCTTTTTTATGGATTGTGGGAAATGTCGTAGGTCTGGCTTATGGTGGCGCAATAATGATAGATCAAATAGATAATGGTATGCTTTCCAGAAATGACGTAAATGTGCTTAATCATCACTTAGCCATATCTCACTCTTTGTTGGAGGATACACTCTTATTTGTAGCATTAGGCATCAGTTTTTGGTGGATAGTGTTAACCCGTATGGGATTTGCATTTGTAGTAGTGTGGTGTTTCCGATTGAAAAATTACGTGTTTATAAACAAGTTGCATTCTAATGCTGTTTAAATAAAACCTGAGCAGCTTAAAAATAAATTATATATAATGAAACCAACCATTCAACAGTTAGTTTCCGAGCGCATCCTTATATTGGATGGAGCTATGGGTACAATGATTCAGCAGTATAATTTGAGAGAAGAGGATTTTCGTAATGAACGCTTTGCGAATATCCCTGGTCAGATGAAGGGGAATAATGATTTGTTATGCCTTACTCGTCCGGATGTTATCCGTGATATACATCGTAAGTACCTGGAAGCCGGTGCTGATATCATTGAAACAAATACATTCAGTTCTACAACTGTTTCTATGGCCGATTATCATGTGCAGGATTATGTGCGTGAGATAAACCTTGCTGCTGTAAAAATAGCCCGTGAAGTAGCAGATGAATATACCCGGATGAATCATCATAAGCCCAGATTTGTAGCAGGATCTGTTGGTCCTACTAATAAGACTTGCTCGATGTCTCCGGATGTAAATAATCCGGCTTTTCGTGCTTTGTCGTATGATGAATTGGCTGCTGCATATCAGGAACAGATGGAGGCTCTGATAGATGGAGGTGTAGATGCTATCTTGATAGAGACAATCTTTGATACATTGAATGCAAAAGCTGCAATTTTTGCAGCCGAAACTGCTATGGAAATAAAAGGAGTACAACTACCAATCATGCTTTCTGTTACAGTAGCAGATATTAGTGGTCGAACTCTTTCCGGACAGACTCTGGATGCCTTCCTGGCTTCTATTCAACATGCACCAATTTTCTCTGTAGGTTTGAACTGCTCTTTCGGAGCTAAACAACTAAAACCTTTTCTTGAAGGCTTAGCAGCTCGCGCTCCTTATTATATAAGTGCATATCCTAATGCCGGTCTTCCTAATAGTTTGGGTAAATATGATCAGACTCCGGCTGAAATGGCTGCTCAGGTTAAAGAGTATATTGATGAAAAATTGATCAATATTATTGGTGGATGTTGCGGAACAACCAATGAATATATTGCTGAATATGTTGCTTTAGTTCAAGGTCAAACTCCTCATAAACCGCAATCAAATCCAGATTGTATGTGGCTTTCAGGATTGGAATTGCTGGAAGTGAAACCAGAAATTAATTTTGTGAATGTAGGTGAAAGATGTAATGTGGCTGGTTCACGTAAATTCCTTCGACTCATTCAAGAAAAAAAATATGATGAAGCTCTTACTATTGCTCGCGGGCAAGTGGAAGATGGTGCTTTAATTATTGACGTAAACATGGATGAAGGGTTACTGGAGGCAAAAGAGGAAATGACTACATTCCTTAACCTGATAGCTTCTGAACCTGAGATATCTCGTGTACCTGTAATGATAGATTCTTCAAAATGGGAAGTTATTATTGCCGGACTTAAATGTTTGCAAGGAAAATCTATTGTGAATTCTATTTCACTGAAAGAAGGCGAAGAAGTCTTTCTTGAACATGCACGAACTGTAAAGAAATATGGTGCGGCTGTTGTAGTAATGGCTTTTGATGAGAAAGGACAGGCTGATACATGTGCCCGTAAAATTGAAGTTTGCGAACGCGCATATAGACTGTTGGTGGACAAAGTTAAGTTTAATCCTCATGATATAATTTTCGACCCCAATGTTTTGGCAATTGCTACCGGTATGGAAGAACATAACAATTATGCTGTAGATTTTATTAATGCTACAGCATGGATAAAGAAGAATCTTCCAGGTGCACATATTAGTGGAGGGGTAAGTAATCTTTCTTTCTCTTTCAGAGGAAATAACTATATACGTGAAGCTATGCATGCCGTTTTTCTTTATCATGCTATTCAGCAAGGTATGGATATGGGTATTGTTAACCCTGCAACAGCGGTGATGTACACTGATATAGAACCAGATCTTCTTGTGAAGATTGAAGATGTGGTTCTTAATCGACGTCCGGATGCAGCAGAAATTCTAATTGAAACGGCTGAAAGTTTAAAAGCTTCAAAGGATGATACTCAAACAGCTGTTAAGCATGATGCATGGCGAGATGAGAATGTAACCGAAAGATTAAAATATGCTTTAGTAAAAGGAATCGGCGAATATTTGGAAGAAGATCTTGCTGAGATTATTCCACTTTATAATAAGGCTGTTGATATTATTGAGGGACCTTTAATGGAAGGTATGAATATAGTAGGTGATCTTTTTGGTGCCGGTAAAATGTTCTTGCCTCAGGTCGTGAAAACTGCTCGTACAATGAAAAAGGCAGTTGCTATTCTTCAACCATTAATTGAAGCTGAAAAAACAGAAGGATCTACTTCTGCTGGCAAGATGCTTATTGCTACAGTAAAAGGTGATGTTCACGATATTGGAAAGAATATTGTATCTGTAGTAATGGCATGTAATAACTTTGAAGTTATTGATCTGGGTGTAATGGTTCCTACTGAAACGATAGTACAGCGTGCAATAGAAGAAAAACCTGATTTTATAGGATTGAGTGGATTGATTACTCCTTCATTGGAAGAAATGGTTCATGTGGCTTCTGAACTACAGAAAGCTGGCTTGGATATTCCTTTGATGATTGGTGGAGCAACGACATCTAAATTGCATACGGCATTAAAAATAGCTCCTGTTTACAGTGGTATTGTGGCTCATATGAAAGATGCTGCTCAAAATGCAACAGTAGCTTCACGTTTGCTTAATCCTGAAGCAAAAGAAAAATTTGCAGCAGAACTCAATAAAGAATATGAATCTCTTCGTCTGAAAAATGCAGATAAGAAGGTTGATACTGTTTCTATTGAGGAAGCACAAACTAATAAACTGAATTTGTTTTAATTTAAAAACAAAGTATAGTTATGAGCATTTTTTATTATTCGTCTCCAGTAGGTATTCTTGAGATTAAATCTACAGAAAGCCACATTACTCAGTTATTATTTAAAGAATCTCCAAAGACTTCTTCAGAGAATATACCAGCGGTGATGAAAGAGTGTATTCGTCAGCTTGATGAATATTTCTCAGGGAACCGGAAAGATTTTACTTTGCCTTTAGCTCCTGAAGGTACAACTTTTCAGTGCTCTGTATGGAAAGCTTTGGAAACCATTCCTTATGGACAAACTATCAGTTATAAAGAGCTTGCGGAACGAGTAGAAAATCCTAAGGCTTGTCGGGCTGTTGGAACTGCAAATGGACGAAATCCAATTGCAATAATTATTCCATGTCATAGAGTGATTGCAGCCAATGGTACTTTGGGAGGGTATGCTGGAGGATTAGATATAAAAACTATATTGCTTAAACTCGAAGGTATTGACCGGTTTTAGATAGTTATTAATATATTGGGTCGTAATGATTGCCTTTATTATATAAAATATTGATTTTCAAGCAAATCATGTTTTTATAATATTATTTAGAGGGATATAATTCTATTTTATTTTTATAAATTGAATTATATTCCTCTTTCTTTATTAAATATAATTATAAATATAGCATAAGATACTTGTATTAATAAAATAATATATATATTTGCGCTAAGTTTATACAATATATTTAATAATGCAATGAATAACCTGCTTGAAATAGCTACTCACTTTAAAATTGATGGAGATATACATCAGATACTTCCACTAGGAAACGGACTGATAAATGACTCATATAAAATAGAAACAACCGAAAAAAAGCATCCAGATTATGTTCTTCAAAGAATTAATCATGCAATATTTCAGGATGTTGAAATGTTGCAGAGGAACATTTTTATAGTAACTACATATATCCGAAAAAAACTGGAACAGGCAAATGAAACAGATTTGGATCGTAAGGTTATTACACTTGTTCCTGCCAAAGATGATAAGCTTTATTACTTTGATGGTAATAGCTATTGGAGAGTAATGATTTTTATTGCAAATGCTATAACTCGTGAAACAGTTGATGCTGCAAATTCGTATACAGCTGGTATTGCTTTCGGTAATTTTCAGTCAATGCTTGCTGATATTCCAGATAAACTTGGTGAAACTATTCCAGATTTTCATAATATGGAATTTCGTTTGAGGCAACTTCATGAGGCTATTGAAAAGAATGCAGCTGGTCGTTTGTTGGAAGTTCAATATTTGATTGACGAAATAGAAAAACGTGCCAATGATATGTGTAAAGCTGAACGTTGGTATAGAGAAGGTAAACTACCTAAAAGGGTTTGCCATTGCGATACCAAAGTAAACAACATGATGTTTGATCAGGATGGAAATGTACTTTGTGTTGTTGATTTGGATACGGTTATGCCAAGCTTTATATTTTCTGATTATGGCGATTTTCTTCGTTCTGCTGCAAACACTGGTGACGAAGACGATAAGAATCTTGAGAATGTAAACTTTAATATGGAAATTTTTAAGGCATTCACAAAAGGATATTTAGAATCAGCTCGTTCATTCCTTCTTCCTGTTGAAATAGAGAACCTTCCATACGCAGCAGCTTTATTTCCTTATATGCAATTAGTCCGTTTTCTTGCAGATTATATTAATGGCGATACTTATTATAAAATTCAATATCCGGAACATAATTTAGTACGTTCTAATGCACAGTTTAAATTACTTCAAAGCATTGAAAGTCAGTTCCCGGAAATGCAGCAATTTATATCTGACTGCTTATAAACATGAAACTTAACTCTCTTACATAAACAATTCTAACAGATCTAACAAATTTAAACAAACGAAAAAGGATAATCCGAGATAGATTATCCTTTTTTTTATGAGATCAATGTTTTATTTTTTTCTTATATACCTGATAGCGGGAGTTTATGTCACGAACAAAATTAAATGTTTCTCTTCCACGAAAATAGCCATTCTTACATACAGGATCTGTGAAATACTCTTCGTTACTTTTTAAAAGAATAAAGTGCTCCACATTGTTATACCACACCAACTTGTTTTTTCCGTATTTGTCAGCCAGAGCCATAGCGTCATAAATATGTCCTAATCCTGCATTATAAGCAGCTAGAATAAAATTTCGCCGTTCTTTTTTATCGGCTATCATGCTAAAACTTTTGTTAATAGAAGCAATATATTTAACCGCAGCCTTTACGCTTAATTCTGGATTTTCTTCTTCTCCGGATGATAATCCCATGGCTCTCGCAGTGACAGGCATCAGTTGCATTAATCCTTTTGCTCCCGCCCATGACACAGCTTTGGGGTCAAAATTCGATTCATTATAAGCAAGTGAAGCAAGGAGTCGCCAATCCCAGTCTATCTCTTTCGAGTACTTCTTGAAAAATTTGTCATAAAGAGAAATTTTACCGTGTTTGATGGATAAAATAGGAGAGTGGACTGTTGTTTTCAGTAATTCGAAATATCGTTTTGTACTGGCTGTATAATCTGGAGAGGTAATATTGTTTTTATACCATTCGTTTGCAGCTTTAGCAAGTTGCGTACATTCTTGTCTTACAGCCCATGATGCCCGTTGGTCAAAACTAACAGATAGTTTAATATTGATATTGGGATAGTAAGTTGCATTTAATTTGGCAAGGTCATCATCACATACCGTATATTGAATCTTACCTTCAGCAACCTGGGTTATCAAGTCTTCTACAGAAACGCTGTCGCTTTCTACCTTATGAATCTTGATTCCACCACCTAATTCTTTGTCTAGGTTAACTAAACGGTCGTAGTATTTTCCTGGTTTTACATAAACATCTTTTCCAATCAGTTGAGTAACATCTGTAAGAAGCTCCGATTTAGATTTATTTTGTTGAACAACTACCTGGTGAGTGATAACTTCTAGTCCGCAATAAGTCAGACTGTCTTTCATTTTTTTTGTTACTGGTAAATTGTAGGCAATCATATCTCCTTCGCCCTTTTTCAATTTATGTACCAGTTCGGGAATATTTTTAGCTACCTCAACTCGTAACTTTAATCCAAGCGAGCGCGCAAATTGTTCACTTAGTTCGTATTGATATCCCATCTCCTGTCCTCGGTAAATAAAGTAAGATGTAGAACTGTAAAGAGTTAGAACTACCAGTTCACCACTATCTTTTATTTGAGGAAGATCGTAAACGCTCTTCTCTTTCTGGCCTGTTTGTGTATTCTTACAGGCAAGTAACGACATGGTTATCAGGAAGAAAAGTAGTATTTTACGCATATGTTTTATTCTCTATTTTTCCAGATCGAGATTTTTTTCGATAAACATGGTCAATATATCAATAGCAACCTGATTGTTTCCACCTTGAGGAATAATTAAGTCGGCATATCTTTTTGTTGGTTCAATAAATTGCTGATGCATAGGTTTTAATACACGAGTATATCTTTCCATTACCATTTCAGCTGTACGTCCACGTTCTACAATATCGCGGTTTATTACACGTATCAGTCGCTCATCGGGATCAGCATCAACAAACACTTTCAGGTCCATTAAATCTCGTAACTTCTTGTCGCTTAAGGCTAAAATACCTTCTACAATAATAACATCCCGAGGTTCAATGTGAATTGTTTCCGGCTGACGGGTGCAAGTCAGGTAAGAGTAAGTTGGCTGTTCTATACTTTCTCCTTTTTTTAGTAACTGGATATGCTTTGATAGCAAATCCCATTCAAAAGAATCCGGATGATCGAAGTTGATAAATTGTCTTTTTTCAACAGGGACATTGCTACTGTCTTTGTAGTAAGAGTCCTGAGGTAGTAAGACTACTTCATCTTTTGGAAGACTATCAAAAATTTTACGAACAACGGTTGTTTTGCCGGAACCTGTTCCACCAGCTATACCTATTATTAACATGGTTTAATATTGATTTTTAAAACAAATAACTTACTTTTGCTAAGAATTCATTATAATTGAATTTATATACAAAAATAGAATAAATTAATTAATAAAACAAAGTATGGTACGACACATTGTATTATTCCAATTAAAAAAGATGGAATCAGAGAGTGCAAAACTTGAAGTAATGAATGCATTTAAAAACGCTATAGAAGCTTTACCTAAAGATATTGATGTAATCCGTAAAATTGAAGTAAAATTTAATATGAATCCAGCTGAAACTTACGATATTGCTTTGAATAGTGAATTTGATTCATTGGAGGATGTAAGTTACTATGCAAAACATCCTTTACACGTTGCAGCTGGAAAGATATTGGCTGACGTTAAAGAAAGCCGTGCATGTGTTGACTATGAGTTTTAGTCGTGAACAAAGGTTATTAGAATGAAGAAAATACAATTAATATTTTTCTTGCTATTATTATTGGCAAGCAATATTTCTGCTCAGATTCAAGATCCGGTTAGCTTTAAAACAGAGCTAAAAACGATCAATGATACTGAAGCTGAAATCCGATTTACGGCATCTATTGATAAAGGGTGGCATGTTTACTCAGTAAATCTTCCTTCTGGAGGACCTATATCGGCAACGTTTAATGTAGAAAAAATAGAAGGAGCAAAGCTGATAGGAAAACTTACTCCTCTTAGCAAAGAAATAGAGAAGTTTGATAAAGTTTTTGAGATGAAATTGCGCTATTTTGAACATAGTGCTACTTTCTCACAAAAAATAAAAATAACGGGCAGTAGTTATAAAATTAAGGGCTATCTGGAGTATGGTGCATGCGATGATGAAAGTTGCTTGCCACCTACCGAAGTTCCTTTTAATTTTCAGGGTAAGGGTAGTACAAAAGCTGTGGCTGAAGCTGCAAAGGATGAAGAAACATCTTCAAAGACTTTAAAAGAAGAACCTGTTACAGCCTTGGCTGTTGATACTTTGGCTATTGCAAAGACAGATTCTGTTGCATCTACTGACACTGTTGCTAAATCTGATTACTGGAAACCGGTAATTAGTGAACTGCAAAGTTTCGGAGGATCTACAGATCACAAGAACCTCTCCTGGATTTATATTTTTGTGACCGGATTTTTGGGTGGTTTGCTTGCTCTGTTTACGCCGTGTGTGTGGCCAATTATTCCTATGACAGTAAGTTTTTTCCTAAAACGAGCTAAAGACAAGAAAAAAGGAATAAGGGATGCTATATTGTATGGAGTTTCCATCGTGGTAATCTATCTGACTTTGGGGATTGCTGTTACGTTGATTTTTGGAGCAAGTGCATTGAATGCTTTGTCTACAAATGCTATATTTAATATATTGTTCTTCTTGATGCTTGTTGTCTTTGCTGCTTCGTTCTTTGGAGCGTTCGAGATTACACTTCCATCTTCATGGAGTACAAAAGTGGATAGTAAAGCCGAGAGTACAAGTGGACTGCTTAGTATCTTCTTAATGGCATTTACATTGACACTTGTTTCTTTCTCCTGTACAGGTCCTATCATTGGATTCTTACTGGTGCAAGTTTCTACATCAGGTAGTATTGTTGCCCCAGCAATAGGAATGCTTGGTTTTGCTATAGCATTGGCATTGCCTTTCACTCTTTTTGCATTGTTCCCATCATGGTTGAAGTCAATGCCTCGTTCGGGTGGCTGGATGAATCAGGTTAAAGTTGTTCTTGGATTCCTTGAACTAGCTTTTGCTCTGAAATTCTTCTCTGTAGCCGATCTGGCCTATGGTTGGAGATTGCTTGATCGCGAAACGTTCCTTGCTTTGTGGATTGTAATTTTTGCATTACTGGGATTATATTTATTAGGTAAAATTCGTTTTCCACATGATGATGAAGATACAAAAACATCTGTACCTGCGTTCTTCATGGCTTTGGTTTCTTTGGCTTTTGCTGTATATATGATTCCCGGATTGTGGGGTGCGCCATTAAAAGCTGTCAGCGCATTTGCACCTCCAATGAAAACTCAGGATTTTAATCTGTATACAAAAGAAGTACATGCCAAGTTTGATGATTTTGATGCTGGTATGGAATATGCAAGACAACAAGGTAAACCTGTTATGATTGATTTTACCGGATATGGATGTGTAAACTGTCGTAAGATGGAACTTTCTGTATGGATTGATTCGAAAGTTAGTAGCATTATTGAAAATGACTATGTATTGATCTCTTTGTATGTTGATGATAAAAAACCTCTTCCTTCGCCAATTACTGTAACAGAGAATGGAACAGAAAGAACATTGAGGACTATTGGTGACAAGTGGAGTTATCTGCAAAGAATAAAGTTTGGTTCTAATGCGCAACCTTTCTACGTATTACTGGATAATGAAGGTAAACCGCTCAATAAATCGTATGCTTACGATGAAGATATTGAAAAGTATGTAGAATTCCTGCAAAAAGGTCTCGACAATTACAAAAAATAAAAATGTATTCTATTTAAGATGAAAAAGATAATCAACCCCTGGAATAAAAAAGAAGGATATAATTGTTTTGGTTGTTGTAAGAGCAACGAAAGTGGTGTGAAGATGGATTTCTATGAAGATGGCGATGAAGTTGTCAGCTTCTGGAAACCACAACCTCAGTTTCAGGGATGGACAAATACTCTTCATGGTGGTATTCAGGCGGTTTTAATGGACGAAATCTGTGCATGGGCAGTGCTTCGTAAACTTCAGACTACCGGCGTTACTACTAATATGCAAACACGGTACATGAAGTCTGTCAGTACAAATGACTCTTGTTTAACTTTACGGGCAAGTATTCAGGAAGTTAAGCGCAATATTGTTATTGTAGAGGGAAGGCTGTATAATGAAGCAGGCGAACTTTGCACAAAGTCAGTTTGCACCTACTTTACTTTTTCTAAGGAAAAACTGCGTGAAGAGATGCAATTTCTGGGTTGTGAAGTAGAAGATGAGGATGTAAATCCATTAAATTGTTAGTCTTAAACATCTTTTTGTGATAATTATTTGGAAATCTAAATAGATAGCTTTACATTTGTCGCATAAAACAAAAAACAATATGATCAATACAGTTATACGTCATCATCATCATTTTCCTAACGAATAGTCGGTGGGCGTATAGATTATGTATATATGAAATTAGAAAGGCTTACCGTTTTGGTGAGCCTTTTTTTATTCCTAAATAAATCATTTTAAACAAAATAAACTTATGCTAAGAATTGCCGTACAATCCAAAGGGCGTTTGTTCGAAGAAACAATGGCTCTTTTCGAAGAATCAGACATTAAATTAAGTTCTCACAAGAGATCACTTCTTGTTCAGTCTACTAATTTCCCTGTTGAGGTATTGTACCTTCGTGATGATGATATTCCTCAGGCTGTTGCTACCGGAGTAGCCGACTTAGGTATTGTTGGCGAAAATGAATTCGTAGAGAAGGACGAGGATGCAGAAATCGTTAAGAGATTAGGCTTTAGCAAATGTCGCCTTTCCTTAGCAATGCCTAAAGATATTGAATATCCGGGATTGTCATGGTTTGAAGGAAAGAAGATAGCTACTTCTTATCCGGTTATTTTGAAGAACTTCATGAAAGCCAACGGCATTAAAACAGAAATCCATGTAATTAATGGATCTGTGGAAATTGCTCCGGGAATTGGATTGGCAGATGCTATTTTTGATATAGTAAGCTCTGGTTCTACTTTAATCAGTAATCGTCTGAAGGAAGTAGAAGTGGTGATGAAATCGGAAGCTTTACTGATTGGTAATAAGGAAATGTCGGCAGAAAAGAAAGAAGTTCTCGATGAACTTTTGTTCCGCATGGATGCTGTTAAAACTGCAGAAGATAAGAAATATGTGTTGATGAACGCACCAAAAGATAAGTTGAAAGATATTATTGAAGTTCTTCCGGGAATGAAGAGTCCTACTGTTATGCCGCTTGCTCAGGAAGACTGGTGTTCTGTTCACACTGTTCTCGAAGAAAAACGCTTCTGGGAAATTATTGGTAAACTGAAGGCTCTTGGAGCTGAAGGTATTCTTGTATTACCTATTGAAAAGATGATTATTTAATAAGTCTATGAAAATAATTAAATATCCGGGAAAAGAGGACTGGAAAGAAATTCTGAAACGCCCCGCACTCAATACTGAAAGTCTGAACGATACAGTTAAAGGAATTCTTAATCGTGTAAAGACTGAAGGTGATAAAGCAGTGCTCGAATGTGAAGCTACCTTCGATAAAGTACAGCTTGCTAGTCTGGCTGTGAGTGCTGATGAAATAGAAGAAGCCGAAAGTCTGATCAGTGACGATCTGAAAGCAGCTATCATACTTGCAAAAGAAAATATAGAAACCTTTCACTCGGCACAACGTTTTACCGGAAAGAAAGTAGAAACACGTCCGGGTGTAGTTTGCTGGCAGAAAGCGGTGGGAATTGAGAAAGTGGGATTGTATGTTCCGGGCGGAACAGCTCCTTTGTTCTCAACAGTTCTTATGCTTGCAACTCCAGCACGCATTGCCGGATGCAAGGAAATTGTACTTTGTACCCCTCCAAACCGTGAAGGTAAAGTGCATCCAGCTATTTTGTTTGCCGCTAATCTGGCTGGAGTAAATAAAATATTTAAGGCCGGTGGAGTACAGGCGATAGGAGCTATGGCTTATGGTACGGAATCTGTGCCAAAGGTTTATAAAATATTCGGTCCAGGTAATCAATACGTAACAGCAGCCAAACAGCTAGTTTCTTTGCGTGATGTAGCTATTGATATGCCAGCTGGTCCTTCAGAAGTAGAAGTGCTGGCTGATCAATCGGCCAATCCAGCTTTTGTGGCAGCGGATTTATTATCTCAGGCAGAGCACGGAATTGATAGTCAGGCTGTACTTATTACTACTTCCGAAGAACTTATAGAGAAAGTTTGTGCCGAAGTAGAATCTCAACTAGCGCAATTGCCAAGAAAAGAAATTGCTGCAAAATCATTGGATAACAGCAAACTGATTTTGGTTAAGGATATGGACGAAGCCATATCAATGACCAATGAATATGCACCTGAGCACCTGATTATTGAAACAGCTAACTATATGGAAGTTGCCGAACAGATTACAAATGCCGGTTCTGTATTCCTTGGATCACTAACTCCTGAAAGTGCAGGCGATTATGCTTCGGGTACTAACCACACCCTTCCAACCAACGGATATGCAAAAGCATACAGTGGAGTAAGTCTTGATAGCTTTATCCGAAAAATTACTTTCCAGGAAATTACCAGTCAGGGTATTCAAACTATTGGTCCGGCTATTGAAACAATGGCAGCCAATGAGCAACTCGATGCTCACAAGAATGCGGTGACAGTAAGGCTTAACAGTTTAAAATAAAAAACAATGAAAGCATTAAAAGAATTAACCCGTCCGAATATATGGGATTTGAAACCCTATTCTTCGGCTCGCGATGAATATAAAGGAGCAGAAGCAACAGTCTTTCTTGATGCAAATGAAAATCCATATAACAATCCGTTTAACCGTTATCCGGATCCATTGCAAAGAGATTTAAAAGAATTGCTAGCTCCGATAAAAGGAGTAAAATCTGAAAATATATTTCTTGGAAATGGTAGTGATGAGGCAATAGATCTTGTTTACAGAGCTTTTTGTGAACCGGAAAAAGATAATGTGGTTGCCATCGATCCTACATACGGAATGTATAAGGTTTGTGCGGATGTGAACAATGTAGATTACCGCAATGTATTATTGGATGAAAACTATCAGTTCTCGGCAGATATGTTGCTTGCAGCTACAGATGAAAGAACTAAACTTATATTTCTCTGCTCACCGAACAACCCAACAGGTAATGACTTGTTGCAATGCGAAATAGAAAAGGTTATCAAAGAATTTGAAGGCTTGGTTATTCTTGACGAGGCCTATAATGATTTCTCTGACAGACCATCATATCTTTCACAATTGGATAAATATCCTAACCTGATTATTCTTCAAACATTCTCTAAAGCATATGGTTGTGCAGCAATTCGTTTAGGAATGGCTTTTGCTTCGAAAGAGATTATTGATATTCTGAACAAGATAAAATACCCTTATAATGTGAATCTGCTTACTCAGCAACAGGCTATGAGTATGTTGAAAGATTATTCTCAGGTAGAGGCTTGGGTAAAAACATTGATTGAAGAGCGGGCTTACCTTGAAAATGAATTTGCAGCATTGGCTTGTACGGAAAAGATATATCCTTCGGATGCAAATTTCTTCCTGGCTAAAGTCTCAGATGCCAAGGCTATTTATAATTATCTTGTTGCAAAAGGTATTATCGTTCGTAACCGTACTTCAATAACGCTTTGCAAAGATTGTTTGCGTGTAACGGTAGGAACCCGCGAGGAAAATAATCAGTTGCTGGAAACATTGAAGCAATATAAATAGAAGTTGGCATGAAGAAAGTATTATTTATAGATAGAGACGGTACATTGGTTATTGAACCACCTATTGATTTTCAACTTGATTCTCTCGAGAAATTAGAGTTTTATCCGAAGGTATTTAAGAATCTTGGCTTTATACGCAGCAAGCTTGATTTTGAGTTTGTAATGGTAACTAACCAGGATGGATTGGGAACTGATTCTTTTCCTGAAGAGACATTCTGGCCGGCTCATAATAAGATGCTAAAAGCCTTTGAGAATGAAGGGATCACTTTCGATGATATTCTGATAGATCCAAGTATGCCCGAAGAAAACAGTCCAAACCGCAAACCTGGGATTGGAATGATGGGTAAGTATCTGGAAGAAGGAGCTTATGATATTGCAGGAAGTTTTGTGATTGGCGATCGCATTACCGATGTCCTGTTGGCAAAGAACTTGGGATGCAAGGCTATTTTTATGCAGGATTCAACGGATGAGTTGAAACGTAAAGGACTGGAAGATGTATGCGCATTGGCAACAGTCGACTGGGATCGTGTAACCGAGTTCCTTTTTGCCGGCGAGCGTACTGCTCAGGTACAACGCACTACCAAAGAAACAGATATCTTTGTAAAGTTGAACCTCGACGGAACAGGCGCATGCGATATCTCTACGGGTTTAGGGTTCTTTGATCACATGCTTGAGCAGATAGGAAAGCATTCCGGTATGGATTTAACAATCAAAGTAAAAGGTGATCTTGAAGTAGATGAACATCATACCATTGAAGATACAGCCATTGCTTTGGGCGATTGCATTTATCAGGCATTGGGAAACAAACGTGGTATTGAAAGATACGGCTACTGCCTTCCTATGGACGATTGTCTATGTCAGGTGGCACTCGACTTTGGAGGTCGTCCGTGGCTGGTATGGGATGCAGAATTTAATCGCGAAAAGATAGGAGAGATGCCTACCGAGATGTTCCTGCATTTCTTTAAATCATTGAGTGATGCCGCTAAAATGAATCTGAACATCAAAGCTGAAGGGCAGAACGAGCATCATAAAATTGAAGGAATCTTTAAAGCTTTGGCTCGTGCACTGAAAATGGCAGTTAAGAGGGATATATATCATTATGAGTTACCTTCAACAAAAGGAGTACTATAAAGGTATCTGAAGTAGCACACTATAGAGTTGCTAAATAATATTTAAAATCCAAATATCTAATACTATTTAGATGTTTGGATTTGTTATAATAAGTATATTTGTTCCACATAACTAAGAACTTTGATTATGAATAGTGAAGCAGAAAAAATATTAGCAGATAAGAATATTAAGCCTACTGCTATGCGTATTTTGGTTCTTAAAGAGTTACTATTACAATCGGATGCAGTTAGTTTATACGATCTAGAACAAAAGTTTGATAAAGTAGAAAGAACAACACTGTTTCGCACACTAAATACTTTTGTTGAAAATAGCTTAATACACAAAATAGATGATGGAACAGGCGCTGTAAAGTATGCTTTATGCGAAAAAGATTGTACTTGCGAACTGAAAGATTTGCATCTTCATTTCTTATGCACAAAATGTGGACGGACTTTTTGCCTTAAAGATATACCTATCCCTTCTTTTCAGCTTCCCGATAATTTTGTCTTTGAAACGGCTAATTTTGTAATTAAAGGAGTTTGTCCGCATTGCCATAAATAATGCAACACTGTTGCACATCTATATAACTTATCTTTGTTGAGTGCAAATGATTAATTTGTATACATAACAAAATAAGTATAAATTCTAAATAGAAGTAAGATGACAAACTCTGAACAAAATCTCTATCAAAAAGCTTGGTTACTAAGCTTATTTACAATATTCTATAACGTGATTGAAGGGCTGGTTTCCATGTTTTTTGGATACGAAGACGAAACATTAGCGTTATTTGGTTTTGGTGTGGATAGTTTTATAGAAGTAATGTCAGGCATTGGTATAGCTGTTATGATATTGCGCATTAAACAAAATCCGGAAAGCAATAAGAGTTCTTTTGAAAAAACAGCCTTAAAAATTACAGGATTTGCCTTTTATATCTTATCAGTCGGTCTGTTGGCTGGTATTGTTTTGAACCTGATAAATGGACATAAACCAGAGACTACACTATGGGGGATAATAGTGTCTTCCTTATCTATATTGATAATGATATGGCTAATGTATGCCAAAAAGACGATCGGGAAAAAACTAGGCTCAGACCCAATTATTGCTGATAGTAATTGTACAAAGGTGTGTGTATATATGTCGGTTGTTTTGCTTTTATCCAGTTTAATCTATGAATTAACTGGCTTTGCCTATGCCGATGTTATTGGTACTGCAGGTTTAATTTATTTCTCTTTATCCGAGGGGAAAGAAGCTTTTGAGAAAGCAGAAGGAAAGGAATGTTGCTGTCATTGAAGCTACGAAGGGCAGAACGAACATCATAAATTCAATGTATCTTTTAAGCTTTGGCTCGCGCACTGAAAATGGATGTGAAGAGAGCTATACGACGATGAACCACCTTCAATTAAAGGAATGCTCTGATTTTATTAGTATATCTGAAGTTGAAATAATAATCTTGATGATATAAAAAGATATAATAAATTGTATTATAATTTATTGGAATGCAGTAGTAGATGTTTTGTTTATTACCGCATTCTTTTTTTAATATAATGTTATTAGAAAAATAATTGTTTTTTATTTGTTTGAAATGGAATATATATTACATTTGTAAATGAATAAAAAATACTATTATGAAAAACAGATTAAATCTTATTGTTTTATTGCTTGGATTAGTTCTAACTAATTGCAATAATAAGAATGAAAATGTAATTTCTGAGGGAAATAAAGTTGCAGCTTTAGATATTAAGCCAACTTTTTTACCAACAAAAAACGGAGTGATATGTAAGGATTGGAATAAGAAGAAAGGGCAGGACCTTGAATTTTATTATGATAAAGAGACATTTAATGTTATTTCTTCTGTGAAATTAGAGAAAAATCCTCAATTGGAAGTGCATTATAAAATTAAAAAAGAACATAATAAAAGCGTGGTGAAGTATTCTGATTGTAACTATATAACATTGGGAATCAGTGAAGTTACTGACGGAAAATATATTTATAAGTTGCAGTTGAAAGATATAGCGAACAAGTATCCCCTGGATTATATAGCTGTTACAGATGTTGGTAATAATAGCTTTGTTTTTGGTGACAAAGAAATGGGAAATTATTTTCCTAACCTGAAAAAGTATATTTCTCAAGGAGATTTATAAACAATAGTTCGTTACTAAAATATTTGTAATAGTAATTAAAATCTAAAAATATAAAAAAAACAGTTTTAAGCATAATGCTTATTTTTATTAGCATTTTATCTTATGCTCAGACAACAGCAGATTATGGTATTGAATTTAGTAAGTTTAAATTAGAGTGGTATACTGTTATGGGATTTAGAGGTGGTGACAGTCAAAGATTGAAACTAACTTTTAAGAATACCTCAGATAAAGATTTGAAGTATGTATTTGTTAAATACTATGCTGTTAATGCAGTGAATGATATATCAGTAGATAACTATAATAGAAAAGAGTTTTCGGTTAGTTGCACAGGACCATATAAATCAGGAGTTACTAAAAAACTAGAAGTTGAAATAGCACTATTTTTTCCTAACTTACTGAAAGCTTATCCTTATGAGTTAAATTTAACTTATATGGATGGTACAGAACAAGATATTGTAATTAATAAGGATAATATAAAAACTCTTTTTCCTTGTTTAGATTACATAGAAATAGGTAATTTACAGAAATAAGTAAATCTATGTATATTAAGCTTTCTAAGAAGAGGTTTTTATTTATATTTGAAATTTATCTGAAAACTTTAAATTTAACCGATATCTAATTATTATGAATTCTATTGTAATTGTAATTATTGCCGCATTATTCCTTGTTATAGGCTATGGTGTCTACGGCAGATTCATGGCGTATAAAGTTTTAATGCTGAATAAAAACAATGTTGTTCCTTCGGAAACACTTAATGATGGGCACGACTATGTACCTACAAACAAAGTAGTATTAATGGGACACCATTTTGCGGCAATAGCCGGAGCAGGTCCGTTAATTGGTCCGGTACTCGCAGCCCAATATGGATTTCTTCCCGGTGTTCTATGGATATTGATCGGCTCTTTATTTGCCGGAGCTGTTCACGATATGGTAATTCTTACAGCTTCTGTACGGTATAAAGGAAAGTCAATCGCTGAAATAGCAAGAGATTTAGTTGGCGACAGATTAGGTTTTATAACCTCCATTGCTGTAATCGCTATTTTAATTGTATCAATGGCCGGTTTAGGCATTCCCGTTGTTAATGCCTTGAAAAACTCACCTTGGGGAACATTCACGGTTGGCTTTACAATTCCTGTAGCACTTTTTATTGGTATCTATTTGAAATATATCCGTCCCGATAAAATATGGGAAGGAACCATATTAGGAGTACTTTTGGTTTTGCTGGGAGTTGTTCTTGGTCCGATGATTCAAAATTCAGCTTTAGGTGCTTATTTGAATTTTGACCAAAAGCAGATGTCTTTAATTCTGGCAATTTATGGATTCTTTGCTGCTGCATTACCCGTTTGGTTATTACTCTTACCCAGAGACTATTTAAGTACTTACATGAAACTTGGTGTTATCGGTGCATTGGCTATTGGTATTATTATTATTCAGCCCGATATTAAAATGCCGGCTATTACACAATTTGTAAATGGAGGTGGTCCTATTGTTCCCGGTAAAGTATTTCCTTTTCTTTTTATAACAATTGCATGTGGTGCTTTGTCAGGTTTCCATTCACTGATAAGTTCCGGAACAACACCTAAACTGATTAAAAACGAAAAAGATATATTACCAATCGGCTTTGGTGCAATGCTATTAGAAGCGTTTGTTGCCATCATGGCTTTACTGGCTGCAACAGTTTTGCCAACATCCGATTATTTTGCTATTAATTCTCTTCCTGAAGTTTTTTCTAAACTGCATATGGTTCCTGTTGATTTGCCGGAGCTTTCGTCTTTAGTAGGAGAGGATTTGGCAGGCAGACCCGGAGGTTCAGTATCTTTGGCAGTGGGAATGACTTATGTATTTGAAAGTATTCCTTGGTTAAGATCAATGATGGGGTACTGGTATCATTTCTGCATAATGTTCGAAGCATTGTTTATCCTCACTACTATTGATTCCGGTACAAGGATCGGCCGATATCTGCTTCAGGATTTATTCCGTCAGAACTCAAGAGATATATCAAAGGGACGCGCCTGGTTTAATGCCATTTTCTTTTCCGGACTCATTACTTTCTTCTGGGGGTATCTATTATACACCGGTGATATTTCAACAATCTGGCCTCTTTTTGGAACGGCCAATCAGATGTTAGCAATCATTGCATTTGCCATTGGAACAACATACTTACTTCGTTCTCAGCAAAATAAATATGTTTGGGTAACTGCCATTCCTTTGTGCTTTGTTACGGTCACTACGTTATCGTCGGCACTGATGAATATTTTCGATAATTATCTGCCAAAAGGTTTGTATGCACTTTCTGCTATATCCGGTATATTAGTTATTCTGGTTTGTCTGGTACTTATAGAGAGCTTTGTCAACTGGAGAAGAATAACCCGCATGAGTAACGAAGAGTTAACCTCTGTAGAAATTGGACTTATTGGGGAACCGGTTGTTTCTGATGATAGAAAATATGGCAGAAATTAAAATTCTGCTTGATAAGCTTCCTATGAGATTATAAAATGAGAAAGCCACTGTTCATAATATAGTGTAAATGAACAGTGGCTTTTTTATTGGTATATTTTTAATAGATGATTTCTCAGAAAGTCTTTTATTATACCTGAAGTTAAACAGAGAACTGCTTTATCTGATTTAATAAATCCGGCAATGTATATGCATTATCTACATGTTTCTGATCGAAAACCATGTAGTAACGATACTTATCACCGGCTTTGTTAGCCCATGTTTGACCAAGTAATATTTTCTTTTCAGAATCACTACCATCAAGATGATCTCCCTTAGTCTCGATAAGAAGAATATGTCCAGTATTCAATACAACTATAAAATCTGGATAATGATTTATAAAACCGTTAATATAAAATCCTTTGCCTCGTTCCAAATTTCTATGCCAAAACTTAACATTGTCAAGATTGGCAATTAGGGCAATGACTCTTTGCTCAAAGCCATCCACATTATCTTCTTCGGTATAAATATTTTTAGGAACTCCAATCAGTTTATCTTTAAGTATAATCTTATCTGCTGGTTTATGGTTTTCTTTACTGTTTATCTTTCCAATATCCAGAAAATTTCACTTTTATTTGTGATAAAATCGAATTTCTATATTTCAGTTATAGATCAATTTATTCAATATCATTATCCGATTCTTTTTTTAATTTTTCTTGCCATTCTTCATAGAGGTCTAGCAAGTTTCGTTCGCTGAAAGACCAATGGGGTGTAGGTTGAACAACTGATTTGCTTCCCAATAGTCTTGTTGTTATTGCAGTAAGAGAACATTCCTGTCCTTCAAAATCTACTTTACGCCCTGTCTTAACAATACAAGTTTTGGATGTATCATGAATATATGTTAATAGATCTCCCTCATTAAGTCCCATTTCAAAGAAGTTAATAGATGGACGGCGTATTATTTTTTTTCGCTCATCTTCAGGAATATCATTTTCCATCTCTTTCACTACTTCTGCGGTTATGTTTCCTTTATTGAAGAGCTTTAATATACCTATTGCTTGTGATGGCTTGATGCTGAAAAATTCACGGTTGGGGTTGATTCGTTGTGGTTCAAAAGCTTCGTGGAGGGCTTGTTCCAATTCTTTAAAGCAATCTACTTTGCATGCATAGACACAATCAAATGGTAGAGGAACTCCAGTTGTGTATAGCTCTTTTAGTCGATTATCCATATCATCACGACTAGTCATGCCGATTTTTACTATTCCAGGCATACAATCGTTGGTTAATAGGTAAACGATTCCTTTGTTATTATCATTAGTCATAATAGCCTTTTCTGATTTATTTTACATTTCAAGAAGTTTTTGTCCTCGCTCTGTTAACCGATAAGTCTGTTTTGGACTATTTGGTATGTCTTTGATTGTAGGTTCTACAAGTTCTGACTCGATAAGAGGATTGAGGATTTGCTGGCGGAATCTACTTCTGTTTTTCTCATCAACTAAATTCATTAACTTTAGAATTGTTTGAGCTTTTTCAAGCATTGATATAAGTACCTTCCCAGACTTTTCTATATGTTGTTGTTCTAACTTGGGACAAGCTTGGGACAGCTTGGGACAAACTTGGGACAAGCTTGGGACAGACTTGGGACGACTTATTCCGTTTTGATCTTCTACATCCTGTTTTATTTGTTCTTTTGAAGAAGCATCTGGAGTGTTTTTAGCAACTTCCTCAATATTCAGCGTCAGCAAAACGGTATCAGGCTGAACAGTTTCTTCAATTTGAGGGCAGCCCCATTGACTGTCTTGCCATCCTTTAACAATATAGTCTGCACCACTACCTGCTTTTTCGCCAAAGCCTAAGAGCATGAATATCTTTTGAAGTATTGGGTTACGGCAAAGACTATGACTACCCGTATAAAAATCTTCTACAGATATAAGCATTCGGCCAGGATTGCGCATAATGATTTTATCGCGCTCACGAATTATGACTAAATTTCCCTGCTCAGAATAACTGCAATGCACCAATGTATTAACCAAAGCTTCACGGATAGCAATATGAGCTGATGTTTCTTCTATACGAGTGATGCCATCGAGCATAAAGGGAACAGGTAGTGTTTGAGATAATTTAGCATACACTTTGTAGAAGAACTGATAGAGATTGGCTTCCCAGGTTCCGTCGGGATAGATACGATCTGACCATCGTAAACGTGGGTCATCGCTCAGTTTCTCCTGATAGTCTACAAAGTACCAAGGGGTGCAGGATTGATCGGTAATACTTTCTGTCTTGCCAAACATTAGTATGCCGGCACGAGTAAATCCTTCGTCACCTGTTTCTCGATCTACTCTATAGGCACCTATTTTATTCAGAAAGGTCATATCGTCCAATTCATTCCAAGGATGGTTTTCTTTGCGAAGTACAAATCGCTGACGATAGCCCTTCAACGAGGCCCTGTCAATATCCTCTAGGCTATAATGAGGTAATATCTGGTTATCAAAAGGCATGCTTATATGATGAGCGTCGGCGAACATCTCTCGAACTTCGTTATCTGTACAATGATAGTCGCCTTCGTGATTGCGTTTGAAAGTGTTTCCGAACGGATTTCGAGTAAGATATACGGGGCGAATGTCATATGATGCTCGTGGTATGCGGAAAGCTAGAAATTTGTTTCCATCCGTATCACCTTCAATCACGTCACGCTCAGTAAGCATAGTGGCACTGACTTTTTCTTTATTGTGAGCACAATCCCAAAAACGCTTTTTATAAGTCGTTATCTGTTCCGAGGTCAGTCCGTCGGGAATAAACTTGCCATTCTTTTCCTTAATACCCAATACTATGATACCACCATTAGTATTAGCAAACGAAGAGAATGACTCCCAGAAACTTTCTGGTAATCCACCTTTAGCAGACTTAAATTCAACCTCTGCATTTTCAGCACCATCCATTAACCTCTTTATATCTTCTTTCAAATCCATAATGACTCGCTTCTTTCTATGAAATATGTACAAACATTATTATCTTCTCTTGGAAGAATGCAATAAGTATCTCACATCCACATCCAAGGTTTCTGCTATCTTCTTGAGTGTTTCCAAAGATGGCTGAGATGTGTTTTTTGCCTATTACGCAAAGTTATTAATAATATTCCAAAACAAATCATCTTTCTGATAAAATGTAAGGATTGATTGTATGTTCCAGATTATATCCGTTTATTTTAGATTTATGATTTCTGATATGATACTACAAATTTTTTGAGGGAATCAGATACTAAATTCAAATATTTAATGTAATGCCTATTTAGGAATAAGAAAAATATTGTAAAATCAGTTCTAGTAATAACCACAGAAACAGTAAACTCAATCCAGGAAAGGTTAAATCCAAACCCCAATAAATAAAAACCATTGGTGAATAATCTAAAAACTCCCGCCAGCTTTTTTAAAAAGCCGGCGGGAGTTTGCTCAATGTCCGGTTACGTTTTTTAAAAAGCCGGCGGGAGTTTTGTTACTCTTCTAGCTTCAAAAAAAACTTTTTATTTTCATCCCTCACCACTTTTCTGTTAAGTAGTTTATGTACAGTTGTTTATACGCAAAAATAGAGAAAGATCCCTCACTCATCCCTCACCCTTGATTTTGTATTTGTTTGTATATCAAGTGTATAGATTGTTATGGATGAACGTGTTTTTGTTATCAACCCTCACCTTTTGCTCTATCCCTCACTCTTAAATTGAATTTTAGTTCTTTTCAGGCTGATTTTTTTAACCTTGGACTAAAATGGATAAAAAAACGCGAGTTTTGTAAGCGTCTCCGCGATACCCTATAAAATGTTTTCTGTGCTTATAGTAGGTTTATTCTTTTGTCCAGGAATTCGGAAGTAGTTTCTGATAAACTTCATCGGATGCATTGGGATTGATATAAGCCATC
>Ga0183101_1000672_pt2 | contig 29106 bp, 28 predicted proteins | sample Biomet3_FD_127790 | JGI IMG/M metagenome (GOLD analysis project Ga0183101, IMG submission 127790) | Microbial communities from bioreactor (seeded with sewage sludge) at LBNL, California, USA - Biofuel metagenome 3 | ecosystem: Engineered > Bioreactor > Anaerobic > Unclassified ...
AAAATATATAATATCAAAGTTATATTTCTCATATCTAGTTTAAAAATCTAATTTAAACATAAATTATACATAAATTAGCACTACATTCATTAATTTGATATAATATAGTAAATATTTTAAAGGATTTATTATATATAGGAGGTCAAAATAATATGTTAAAACGTAATCTTACAGAAGAGTTAGTTGGAAAATTTAGTGAAGCTCTTGCTAAAATAAAAGAGTATAGAAGAGAAGGAAAAAATGAAGAAGCCTTAAATGTAATTGACAATACTCTTAAAGATTTATTTAGACTAGGTTTTAAATTTTTCAATTCATTTTCTGATGAAAATTTAATAGACATGGTAAAAACAGATGGAACTATAAATGCAGATAAATGTATAATGATGGCAAAGCTTTTAGAAGAGGAGTCTGAAATACTTGAAACCTTAGATAATTCAAATGAAGCATTTTATATATACCTAAAATCTTTAAATTTATTTTTAGAGGCTTTTTTAAGTAAAGATGAAGACTGTGATCTTCAGTACTTTTTCTCAGATATAGATATTATTATAGAGAAAATCTGTGACTATAAAGTGCCTCTTATCCTTCAAAATAAGATGATTGATTATTATATTAAAACAAAAACCTATGATAAAGCTGAAAACATACTTTATGAAATCTTAGAGGATAATAATTTCAATAAAAGTGTTTTAGAAAAAGGTATCTCTTTCTACGAAGAACTTTTAACCAAAAGTGATGAAGATTTACAAAATGGTAACCTTGCTAGGGAAGAAATAATTGAGTCATCATCTATACTAAAGAAAAAGTTATAATTTTTTTGAATATTTATTGTATGTTATGAAGTGAACCTTGAATCAGATGGGAGTATTATAGCGGGTAGTCATCGGATAAAAAGTGACTTATTAATAAATTTTATGCTTTATATATTAATGAATAAGTCACTTTTTATAATATAACTTATTCATTAACTATCTGTCTTTATTTAAACTTTTAGATTCTTAATTTCAGTAATTTCAGTATTATTTCTACTACTTCTACCTATAAAGGTTATATATGATCCCATTAAGATACATAATATGCCTAACATAGTATTAGTGGTTATGCTTTCATGTAATATTATTAATGATAATATTGGTGCTAATGCTGGTTTTATAAAAAACACTATAGAAGCTGTCGTAGCAGATGTCTCTTCCATAGCTAAAAAATAAAACAAATAACCTAATCCGGTTACCACAATACCAAGGTACATCAAAGTAATAATGTTGCCCTTGTTAACTCCATATATTATTGGTATATTAGACAACATCGATAACCCTATTTTTTCATTTAGCTTAACTAGATATGGTATTTGAGATATAAACATAAACGATAACATTATAAAATCTCCAGCAAGAAAGGTAAAACAATTCATAACTATACTTCCATATCTATTAGAACGCATTTTCCCTATAACACTATAGAGTGAAAATACTACCGCAGCTAAAATTGCAAGCACTATGCCTTTAATATCACTGTCAATACTAAAAGGATTTAATATAAATATTAATCCTAATAAACTAATTCCTAAAGACAAAATTGTATTTTTATTTAATTGTTCTCTTAAGATAAGATATGCAAATGGAATTGTAAAGACTGGATTTGTGCTAAAGACTATAGCGACAGTTGAAGCCTTAGCATATACTATTGCTAGTTGAAAGAAGGACATACTTACAAATACACATAAAAAACCGGTTACGAAAAAATATCCAACGTCATTTTTATTTAGAGAAATTTTTCTTTTCCTTAAATCCTTTATAGCTAGTGGCAATAATACTACTGCACCTATAAGAAATCTTAAAAGATTCAACTCAAAAGGATTGATTTGCTTTGAAACAATTTTTCCAGCTATCTCCATAGTGCTAAATATTATTGCAGATAAAATAATATATGTATAACCCTTCCTCATAGTTCAACCCCCTCCTTCAGTTTAACATCCCCTCTTTTTTTTAGATTTAAAATATTAAGAGAAGATTAATAATTAATCTCTATGATGGGAAAATTTCAACATGAAAATAAAACCCCACTATGCCGTATTCTGAGTTATTTTTGGACCCGCTCTTCGCAGGTGGGCATCTCCTTTTTGATTCCTGTTCCCAAGTAATTAGACTTGAATATCATTCCACAAAAAGAGTCAGATTCCCGTTTAAAAAATGTTGGATCAATATAAACTCATTATACGCACATAGTAGGAATTTTTTCTGTGTTTCATTAGTATTATACTATATTTTTTATAAGTTTAACACATGGCTTTTTTCTGAATTTTACCATAATTCAAAAATATCTTTACTTCTCTAGTTTATTCATTGAAATTCCAAGTTCTCTTAATTGAATATCATCAACTACATTTGGAGCTTCTGTTAAAGGACAGAACGCATTTTGATTTTTAGGGAACGCAATAACATCCTTTATATTCTCTGTTCCGGCAAGGAACATAACCATTCTATCAAGTCCAAAAGCTAATCCACCATGTGGTGGTGCTCCGTATTTAAATGCTTCAAGTAAAAATCCAAAGCTTTCCCAAGCACGTTCTTCAGTGAATCCTAAGAATCCGAGCATTTTTTCTTGAAGTTTTATATCATGTATTCTTATACTTCCTCCACCTAGTTCTTCTCCATTCAATACAATATCATAAGCCTTAGCTCTAACCCTTCCTGGATCACTTTCTAGATATTGAATATCTTCATCCATAGGCGCTGTAAATGGATGATGTTCTGCTTGGAACCTTTCTTCCTCTTCATTATATGAAAGTAATGGGAATTCAGTTATCCATACAAATCTGTATTCTTTATTATTTTCTAATATTCCTAATTCTTTGGCCATATGAAGTCTTAAAGCTCCTAAACCTTGGAATACAACACTATTCTTATCTGCAACTATAAGTACTAAATCTCCAACTTTAGCTTCAATTTTGTCCAGTACAACTTTAGTTTGTTCTTCATCTACGAATTTAGCTATAGAAGATTTTATTCCATCTTCTTTATAAGCTATCCATGCAAGACCTTTTGCTCCATAGCCTTTTACAAATTCAACTAATTTATCAATTTGCTTTCTTCCCATTCCAGCACAGTTTTCAGCTTTTATAGCTCTTACTGATCCACCATTTGTTAATGCATCTTGGAATACTTTAAACTCTACATTTTTAACAACTTCACTTAAATCATTTATTTCCATGCCAAATCTTAAGTCCGGTTTATCACTTCCGTACTTTTCCATAGCTATTTTATAAGGCATTCTTTCTATTGGAAGTTTAACATCAATTCCTGAAACTTCCTTGAACACCTTTTGAACTAATTTTTCATTTAAACCTATAACATCATCTTCTTCTACAAAAGAAAGTTCCATATCTATTTGTGTAAATTCTGGCTGCCTATTAGCTCTTAAGTCCTCATCTCTAAAACATTTTGCTATTTGAAAATATCTATCATAACCAGATATCATCAAAAGCTGTTTGAAAAGCTGTGGTGATTGAGGTAATGCATAAAATTTTCCTGTGTAATTTCTACTTGGAACAAGGTAATCTCTAGCACCTTCTGGTGTACTCTTTCCCAGTATTGGTGTTTCCATCTCAAGGAACCCATTCTCATCTAAGAAATCTCTAACTACCTTAACAGCCTTATGTCTTATCATAAATATTCTTTGCATATCAGGTCTTCTAAGATCAAGATATCTATATTTTAACCTTATATTTTCAGCTGCATCTAGGTTTTCTTTTATGTAAATAGGTGGTGTTTCTGACTCTGATAAAATTCTAATATTTTCTCCCTTTAGTTCTACCATACCTGTAGGAATTTCTTTATTTGGAGATTCTCTTTTAACTAAAGTTCCTGTTACAGCTATACAGTATTCTGATCTAACAGTATTTGCCTTTTCAAAAGCTTCTTTATCTATTTCTTCTCCAAAAACTACTTGAAGTATTCCTGTCCTATCCCTTAAATCAACGAACTCAAGTCCTCCTAGGTTTCTTCCTCTTTGAACCCATCCCATAACAGTATAATTATTACCTACATGTGACTCTCTTAATTCACCACACATAATGGTTCTTTTAAGTCCTTGTAATGCTTCTCCCATTTTCTAATCCTCCAATAAATTACTTTGTATTCTTCTATTTTTTATTTTACTAATTCTACAATGCTATCTAAATCCTTTAAGTTAACTTCGAATTGCTCTCCATCACTCATTCTTTTAATCTTTGCCATACCCAACTGTAATTCGTTATCCCCAAGTATAACTGTGAATCTGCAATTTGTCTTATTTGCATATTTCATTGATGCTTTAACACTTCTATTCATGTGATCACAATCACATTTTATACCTTTTTTTCTTAAATCATTTATTAACCTTAAGGATTCTATCTTTGCATCTGATCCCATAGCACCTACATATAAGTCTATATAATTTGGATTAGGTATTTCTACTCCTTCTGATTCTAAAGTCATAATGAGTCTTTCAAGCCCTACAGCAAATCCAAAAGCAGGCATATCTGGTCCACCTAATTCTTCAATAAGCTTATCGTATCTTCCGCCACCGCAAACTGTTAAGTCTTTATATATTATTTCAAAAACAGTCTTTGTATAATAATCTAGCCCTCTTACTATATTAGGGTCAATTGTATACTTAATATCTATTGCCTGTAAGTATTTTTTTAATTCTTCAAAATGATCTTTACACTCATCACATATGTAATCAAGTATCGTTGGGGCATTTTTAGTTATTTCTTTGCATTTCTTCTCTTTACAATCAAGAATTCTCATTGGATTTCTCTCAAATCTTGATTTACAAGTACCACACAATGTTTCATAATTTTCTTGTAGGAATTGCTTTAATGCATCATTAAATTTTTTTCTACATTCTGGACATCCTAAACTATTTATGTTTAAGCTTAAATCCTTTAGTCCTAATTCATCTAATGCTCTGATTGCTACACTTATACCTTCTGCGTCTATTGAAGCTTCCTTTGAACCAAAAACTTCAACTCCAAATTGATGAAACTGTCTTAGTCTGCCTTTTTGAACATTTTCATATCTAAAAGCTGGCGTAAAATAATAAAGCTTTGTTGGTTGAGCCTCATTATAAAGACTGCTTTCAATAAAAGCCCTTACCGCTGGTGCTGTTCCTTCTGGCTTTAGTGTAACACTTCTCCCACCCTTATCTTCAAAGGTATACATTTCCTTTTGGACAACATCAGTGGTTTCCCCTACTCCTCTTGTAAACAATTCTGTATGTTCAAACATAGGAGTTCTTATTTCTCTTATTCCATACTCTTCTGCTAATTTTTTAAATTTATTCTCAACATAATGCCATTTATATGAATCCACAGGCAATAAATCTTTTGTACCCTTAGGTGCTTGCATAGCCATTTTAGTTCCTCCTCTATTTATACAATGTATCTAAAAGGATCAATTTCTTTTGAACCATTTCATCTACTCTATTTATATATTCCCTAACATCTTTAACATTGAAATGCCTTTCAAGTCTATTCTCATCTAAAAATACGACTTTAGTAACTGCACCAGCTCCACAGGCTATAATAGTCTGTCTTTCTTCAATCATCTGAATGTTATATATTGCTTCTTTGCCTTCTATAGTATACCCTATATTCTCCATATTTCCCACCATATTTTTTTGTCTGTACATATAGTAAGGTTTCATATTTAAATTTTTAGATAATACTCCAGTCTTCTCATACATTGAATTTAATTCACTTTGCTCTTGGATAGCAAAGCTTATTTTATTAATTATGTTCTCATGAAGTTTAGAACCCCTCTTGATAGACATACCATGAACTGTTATACTTTCTGGATTAAGCTTTAGTATTTCTTCACAAGTTCTTTCCACATGAGATAAACCTTCCCCCGGAAGACCTATAATAATATCCATATTTATATTTTGGAATCCACATTCTCTTGCCATTGTATATTTATCTATTACATCTTTAACACTATGCCTTCTTCCAATTAACTTTAGAGTATCATCATTCATAGTTTGGGGATTTATACTTATTCTGTGTACTTTATATTTTTTCATGCTGTTAAGTTTGCTTAAAGTTATACTATCCGGTCTACCACATTCTACAGTAAATTCTTCAACATTATTTCCACATATAAAGCTATTATAAATGTGTTCCATAACCTTTTCGAATTGTTCATCATTAACGGCTGTAGGTGTTCCCCCTCCAAAATAAACACATTGGATGTTTAAATTCTTTTCTTTTATGTAATTTGCAGTTTTAGATATTTCATAGTATAAACTATTGAGATATGGATCTACCACACTTTTGCATCCCTCAATAGGGTTAGATGTAAATGAACAATAAAGACATCTTGTAGGGCAGAAGGGCATTCCTATGTAAATACTAATATTTCCTTCATCCCTATTTACAAGCTCTTCTTCTACCTTAGCTATATTTATACAAAGCTCTACTTTATCCTGTCTAGCATTGTAGTGTTCTTTAAAATAATTTACTATATAATCATTATCTTTACCTTCATTTATTAAGGCTAAAGCAATTTTACTTGGCTTAACACCTATTAATGAACCCCAAGGCATTTCTTCTCCCGTTTCCTCGGTAAAATACTGAAATATTGCCTTTTTTATTCCATCCTTATATTGCAGACTGCTATTTAAAGTTAACTCTTTACAATTTTCATTGTGTCTAATAACAACCTCTTCTTTATTAAGTTCTATATAAAAATCCCAATCTTCCTCTACAAACTCAATATCAAAAAGATTGAAAAAGATACTAACTATGTGATAAACATCATATCTATACTGCATATTGTTTAATTTAATTTTAATTTTCATTATATTATTTTTATTTAAACCTCCCTATTTCTAAATTAAAAATTGAAAATGGGGAATTGAGATTCAAGTTTTACTTAATCTAAATTCTCCATTCCCAATATATGAAGTGAAACTTGAATCAGATGGGGTTTGAAACCCCATCTGATTCTTAGTTGAACGAATCCAGGGACGTATCCGCTCTTTACTCCCTGTTAAGCAGAGAAGCAAAATCTATGATTTTGTGTGAATCGCTTACTCTTCTGACGTTAGCAAGAGGAGTTTCATATAAAGATGGGAGTATTAGAGCGGGTAGTCATCGGATAAAAACGGATTATGCATTTTTTCTCTACCTATACTACTTTCTGATCCATGTCCTGGCAAAACTGTAATATCATCTGGTAGTTTCATAAGCTTCTCTTTTATGCTTTTAATTATTATATCAAAATCTCCTCCCGCCAAATCAGTTCTCCCTATAGACCCAGCAAAGAGCGTATCTCCTGTAAATATCATGTTATCTACTAAAAAACAAACTCCACCAGGTGTATGGCCTGGAGTGAGAATACACCTTATTTCGCTATTACCTAACTTAAATGTATCTCCTTCGCTTATATATTTATCTACCTCTCCTGCTACATCTCCATACATAAACTCTCCATTATTAATCATTTGATAATCCTGTTCATTTATGTACAAAGGTGAGTTAAATTCATTCTTTAACTGAACTGCTGCACCTGTATGATCTGCATGGCCATGAGTTAATAGTATATATTTTACTCTTGCTTTCATATCTGTTATAGCCTTTATTAGATTATGGACATCTTCACCAGGATCAATTATCGCGGATTCCTTTGTATCCTCATCCATTAGTATATAGCAATTGGCCGCATACGCTCCTACAGGAATTCTCTTAATTTGCATAGAAATACCTCCCTCATTTAATTTTAAAATTTCTTCTTACTATCTATCATAAGCGTTACAGGACCATCATTTTCTATTGTCACCATCATATCTGCTCCAAACTTTCCTGTTTCTACTTTAGGTACTACTTCTCTGCAATGCTTAACAAATTCTTCATATATTTTTTCTGCATCATCCCCACCTAAAGCATCTATAAAACTTGGTCTTCGCCCTTTTCTACAATCTCCATATAAAGTAAACTGAGAAACCACTAGAAGTTCCCCACCTACGTCCATAAGTGATTTATTAAGCTTTCCATTTTCATCTTCAAATACCCTTAAGTTTAGTACTTTATCCTTCATATAAGTTATATCTTCAATTGTATCTTCTTTAGATATTCCTAATAAAACATTAAATCCCTTATTAATTTCACCTATAATTTCTTTATTTACCTCTACCTTTGAGTATCTGACTCTTTGCACCACTGCACGCATTAAGATTTCCCCCCTTAAAGCTTATCAAATATTAGTTTTTAGTTCTATAGACATCAAGTATTCCCCTAAGTTTTCTTATCTTTTTCATTATATCTTTTAAATCTTCAATATCGGATATCTTTAGTTTTATATTTATAAATACTATTCCATTTCTAGGTGGTTTAGCATTTACTGCATATAAGGAAGTTTTACTAGCACTTATTATTTCCATGCATTCCGAAAGTATCCCATCCCTATTTTCTGACTTTATTTGAATTTCTGCTACATATTCCGCTCCTTTAGGTTTTCCCCAGTTTACATCTATAACTTTATTATCTTCATTCTGAAGTAAAAAATCTACATTTTTACAATCATTTCTATGAATAGAAACACCTCTGCCTTTTGTAATATAACCTACTATTTCATCACCTGGAACCGGATTACAACATTTTGCAAATCTTACAAGCACATTAGTTTCACCTTTAACTATTATACCAGGAGAAGCAGCCTTAACTTTATGCAATTTATTATTATTGCCTTTATTTAATTGATCCTGTATAACTCTCCAGTCACTAACATCACTTTTTACCGTTCTAACGTGCATCTCTTTTATCTTTAATACAATAGTAGATGGCACTACTGCTCCTACCCCTATAGCTGCATATAAATCATCTATAGTGTTCATATTATATTTTTTAAATATGTTATCCAATAATTCACCTTTGGCAATTTCTCCAAAGTTATACCCCTGTTTCTTTGCTTCTTTTTCTAGAGAGTCCTTTCCTTTAACTATATTTTCCTCTCTTTTTGCTTTTTTAAACCAAGCCCTTATTTTACTCTTAGCCTGATTACTTTTAACCATATTTAGCCAGTCTATACTAGGTCCCTTTGGTGTGCTTGACGCAAGTATCTCAATAATTTCCCCAGTTTTCAATTGATAATCTAATGGTACCATTTTACCATTTATTTTTGCACCTATACAGCTATTACCTATGTCAGTATGTATTTTATATGCAAAATCTATAGGTGTTGCAGCATGAGGTAAATTTATTACAGTGCCCTTTGGAGTAAATACAAAAACCTCATCTGAAAATAAATCTATCTTAAAACCTTCCATAAACTCTTCTGCATCTGAAGTTTCCCTCTGCCATTCTAAAATATCCCTGAGCCATGTAAGTTTTTTATCTATATCGTCGGCGTTGTCCTCGCCTTCTTTATACTTCCAATGAGCTGCTATTCCATACTCAGCTGTTTTATGCATTTCAAAAGTTCTAATCTGTATTTCAAAGGGTTTGCCTTGTGGTCCTATAACCGTAGAGTGGAGAGACTGATACATATTAGGTTTTGGCATTGCAATATAATCCTTAAATCTGCCTGGTATAGGTTTATATATAGTGTGAACTATTCCTAGTACTGCATAACAATCCTTTACTGTATCTACAAGTATCCTAACCGCAGTTAAATCAAATATTTGATCAATGGTTCTATTCTTCTTAACCATTTTTCCGTATATGCTATAAAAGTGTTTTGGTCTACCCTCTATGTCAGATGGAATATTAGCTTTATCGAGACTACTTTTAAGCTGATCTACTATTTCTTCTATATAATTTTCTCTTTCTACTCTTTTTTCTGCAATTTTTCTTACTATAAAATAATATTCATTAGGATTCATATACCTAAAGCCTAAATCTTCTAATTCCCATTTAATTTTTGACATACCTAACCTATGTGCAAGGGGAGCATATATGTCAAAAGTCTCCTTAGCTTTTTCCTTTTGTTTATCAACGGACATATATTTTAGGGTTCTCATGTTATGAAGCCTGTCTGCAAGCTTTATCAATATAACTCTAATATCCTTTGCCATAGCAAGAAGCATTTTTCTAACATTATCAGCTTGCTGCTCTTCTTTTGTTTTATATTTTATCTTACCAAGCTTAGTTACACCTTCCACAAGATCAGCCACTTCTGGACTAAATTTTCTACTTATATCTTCATGTGAGTATTCTGTGTCTTCAATTACGTCGTGAAGTATTCCTGCTGTGATTGTACTAGTATCCATGCCCATGTCAGCTAGTATACATGCAACCTCTACAGGGTGCATTATATAAGGCTCACCAGATTCTCTTCTTTGATCCTTGTGCGCCTCATAGGCAAGATTATATGCTTTTTTTATCATTTCCTTATCTACATTATTACAATTTTTATCTATTTTTTCTATCAGCTTTTCCAGCATATTATTACTCCCCTAAAATCAATGGCTGGTTAAGAAAACCAGCCATAATTTTTTATTAATATTATATTATATACTATACAAACTTGCAATTTTAATTTATTTGATGGCCAATCACTATTATATATTTCTTATTCCATAATTAAAAACAATTATCTAAAGTCTATTTAAATGTCATAATCAACTAAAGACATTATATCGTAACCCTTTAATTTTGATTTACCATTAAGGCCCTTTAGTTCTATTACAAAATTGACAGTTACAACTTCTCCACCAATTTGTTCCACAAGTTTGGCAACAGATTCTATAGTTCCTCCTGTTGCTAACAAATCATCTACTATAGCAACTCTTTGACCTGGCTTTATAGCATCCTTATGTATCTCTAATTCATCACTACCATATTCTAAGTCATAATTTACACTAATAGTATCATAAGGCAACTTGCCTTTCTTTCTTACTGGTACAAATCCTGCTCCTATGGCATAGGCTACTGGAACCCCAAATAAAAATCCTCTAGCCTCTGGGCCAACTACTACATCTATGTTTTTATCCTTTAAATATTCTGCTATTTTATCTATTGTATATTTTAATGCATCCTTATCCTGCAATAAAGTAGTTACATCTTTAAAGCTTATTCCTTCTTTGGGAAAATTATCTACTACTCTTATTCTTTCCTTTAAATCCACTTATATTCCCCCCCTCAATTTTTATAGATGAATATTTAATTAATTTCTAAAGTTTCATCTATTACTTATATATTAATCATTGACCTATATTAAAATTTTTAAAATATATTTTTTAAAGTATATACAATTCATTGCCTCTAATTTCATTCTTTAGGTATTTAGCTATTTGTTCAGCTCTATCCATATTGGCAGTAGTAAAGAGTTCTACGGCTATTCTAGCATTATCTACACATCTTCTATTTTTTACTGAAGGTATAATATTATGTGCTAACCTATATATGCTTTCTTTATTTATTCTGATAATCTTATGAATCTTTATTAAAGCCTTAAATCCATAATTATTTGTGTAATTTAAATGATGAATACCTTCATTAACTATATGTTTATTTTCATCTGTTACATTTAAGCCTCTTGATAGAGTTCCAATCATAACTAGATCTAGATATTTACTTATACATTTCATCTGATAATACATTGATACAGCTTGTGCTAACTTGAAAGCAATGCCTACTGCTGTTAAGTCTTTAAAAGGATAGTTACACTCCTTCTGATTTGGGTTTATAACAACAGTTTCTGGTAATTCATCTTTACATTTATGATAATCAGTTATAATAACATCAATTCCCAACTCTTTACATAATTCAATTTGTGAAACTGAGTTTATGCCGCATCCAACAGTTATCATCAACTTAGCACCTAAAAACTTTATATGATTTTCAACAATTTCTGAATTTATACTAAAATCTCCATCCATATCATCAGAAACAAAATATTCCACATCTGCATTTAAGTATTTTAAAACAAGAAATAATAAAGATACAGCTGTTATACCATCTAAATCATAGTATCCATAAATTACAATCTTTTCTCTCTCATTCACTGCCTCTATTATTCTACTTAAGGCTTCTTTCATTCCTTTTAAAAGGAATGGGTCCTGCATACCAGAGAAGCTAGAATCATGCATTTTTCCTTTTTGTCCCTCCATAATAAAATCCTCCAAATTTATCGAAAGCATATATATTATAATTGATATTGTCGTTTTTTACAAACCCTTTATAAAGAGATTTTAAAGAATAAAAAAATCTAGAGTTTTATATACTCTAGATTCTTTATTTTATCATAACAAATTACTATTTTAGTAAACCATATACTTAACAACTTTTTAAAAGTTTTGTACTGTTATTTAGCAGTATTTAATACTTTTTTGTTTTTAGAACCTTTCTTTTTTAATATTACCCATATTGGAGTAGCTATAAATATAGATGAATAACATCCACATACAATACCTACTAAAAGTGGCTCTGAAAAGTTTCTTATTGAAGGTACATAAGCATAAACTGCTGCAAGAGTTATTAAAACTGTTAAAACCGTATTTATAGATCTTGCCATAGTTTGAGTTAAACTTGCATTGGCAAGTTCAGCAACATCTGTTCTTCTCATATATTTATGATTTTCTCTAATTCTATCGAAAACAACTATTGTGTCATTTATAGAATAACCTATTACCGTAAGTACAGCTGCAATAAAACTTGAATCTATTGGAATTCTAAATACTGCATACACTGTAAGCATTATAAGTACATCATGTATAAGAGAAAGTATTGCTGCAATACCAAATTTAAATTCGAATCTAAAGCCTACATAAATAAGCATAGCTATAGCTGCTATTATTATTGCTTGAAGAGCCTTAGTTCTTGTTTCTTTACCTATTGATGCTCCAATACTTTCTTGGTTTGTTAAACTGCTGTCTTTAAACTTTCCTTTAACATCTTTCACAATACTACTTATGTTATCATTAGTTAAATTTGCACTCTTTATTTCTATATATGTGTTATTAACTTTGTTTGTTTGAGCGTCTTTATCATATTTTTTAACTATGTTATCTATATCAGCTTTATCAAAATCTTTTCCGATATTTAATTGAACTACAGTACCACCTTTAAAGTCTAAACCATATTCTAGCCCTTTAGTAGCTATAGTTGAAAGTCCAATGATTATTATAATAGCAGAAATAGCAAACCATATTTTTGTTTTTTCTATAATTTTAAGCATACTATTTTGCCCCCCTTCTGAAATCATGTACTCCGAAGGTTCCTATAGACCATTTATGTTTAAACCATCCCATACCAGCAGCAAGCTTTATTAAAAGTCTTGTTACTGTTATAGCGGTAAACATACTTAATGCAACACCTATAATAAGTGTAAGTGCAAATCCTTTTACAGAACCAGATCCAAGACCATAAAGTACTACACCTGCAATAATCGTAGTTATATTAGAGTCAAGTACTGATGACATAGCTCTATGGAATCCTGCATCTATAGCAGATTTAACTGATTTACCACCTTTTAACTCTTCTTTCATTCTTTCAAAAATAAGTATGCTGGCATCTACTGCCATACCTACTGTTAAAAGTAAGCCTGCAATTCCAGACAATGTTAATGTAACATTTACACTTGCAAAAGCTAAAAGAACTATATATATGTATAATACTAATGCCATACTTGCAATAATACCTGGAATTCTATAGTAAAGAACCATAAATAGCATTACTATTCCTATACCAACCTTACCTGCTAGGATACTTAATGAAAGTGCATTTGCACCTAAAGAAGCTCCTATTGTTTTCGTTTCTACAGGTTTAACAGTAACAGGTAGTGCACCTGAATTAATTATATTAGCTCGTTTTGTTGCCTCTTCAAGGCTTTTGCTTCCTGAAATTGTCGCTTTTCCAGTAGTTATATGTGCTGCAACATTAGGATCTGTAATCACTTGATCGTCCATAGTAATACTTATAGTTTGACCCAAAAACTTTTGAGTAGCATCTGCAAATTTCTTTGTACCTGCATCATTAAGTTCAAGACCAATAGTAGGTTTACTATCTTCTGGACTAATATATGCAGTGGCTTTTTTAACATCCTTACCAGTAAGAATAACCGATTTGTCAGGACCAACAAATTTTAGTTCACCAGTTTTAGCAATACCCTCTTCTATTTCTTTAGCATCAAATTTACCTGGTATTTCTATTCTGATTCTTTTTTGTCCTTCTCTAGTAACAACAGTTTCACTTACTCCCATCTTATTAACTCTCATAGATATAAGTTCAATTGTTTTATTTATTGTTTCCTGATCTACTTTATCGCCTTGAATCTCTTCTAAAACTGAAACTCCTCCCTGAAGATCAAGACCTCTGTTTATAACTTCACCAAAAGACTTAAGTCTATAACCTCCAGCATTAACACCGTAGACACCAGAATAAGCTAGAAACCCTATTACAAGTACGCATATAATAAAGAATATGGTACTTTTCGCCCTGTTTTTCATTTTTCTCCTCCTTATGTATATAAGCAATCCCTTATATTTACAAACATATACATTAGCAATTATATTACTTTAAAAAAATCCCGTCAATAAAAAGATTAATCAAAATTTAAGTACTTTACCAATCATATTACAGTTTCACAGATACTTCCAATATTATTTTTCCATAGTTTTTGCTTTTAGTGCAATAGAACACTCTATTCTCTTCTTTTGCATTTTACAACCTAAATGATATGGAATATTCATATCTCCATTAAAGTTATAATTATTTGCCTGACATCCACCACTGCAGTAAAATCTTGCCCAACATTTTTTGCATTCAGGTTTATTGTATATATGAGCGGATTTAAATTGCTTTGGTATCTCTTTATTCAATTCATTGTTTCCCTCTAAACTTCCTAGTTTAAAACTCTCATTTCCTACAAATTGATGACAAGGGTATATGTCTCCATCTGGAGTGATAGCTACATACTCATGACCTGCTCCACAACCTGATATTCTCTTATACACGCATGGTCCACCTTGTAAGTCTATATTGAAGTGGTAGAATTTAAATTCTTTACCTTCTCTATGACGTTTAAGCATTTCTTCATAAAGCTTGTCATACTGTTCAAATATAGTGGGAAGATCTTCTTCTCTTAATGAAAGAGGATGCTCATCTGGTAAAACTACAGGTTCTATTGAGATTTCATCAAATCCTTCATTTGCTAAAAACTTTACATCTTCAAAAAAGTCAGTATTTTCTCTTGTAAAAGTTCCTCTTGCGTAATACTGCTTTGACTTATCTCTCATCTCTACCATTTTCTTTATTTTAGGCATGATAGTATCATGGCAGCCACTTCCGTCCACCCTTACTCTTACTTTATCATTTACATCTTTTCTTCCATCTATGCTTAGAACTATATTACCCATGTTTTTATCTAAGTAGTCCATAATTTCATCATTTAACAATGTAGCATTAGTTGTCATTGTGAATCTTATATTTTTATTATGAAGCTTTTGCTGATCCTTTGCATATTCTACAATTTCTTTTATAGTATCAAAGGCCATTAAAGGCTCTCCACCAAATAAGTCTATTTCAATATTTTTCCTTGGACCTGATTTCTCTAAAACAAAATCAATAGCCTTCTTTCCTATTTCAGCTGTCATCAACTTTCTGCAGCCCTTGTACTCTCCTTCATCTGCAAAACAATATTTACATCTTAAATTACAATCATGAGCTATATTTAAGCATAAAGCTTTTATAAATGACTCTGAGTTATCAGAGGCTAATGCTATATTTTCATACAAGTCTTTTGAATAAAGTATTTCTTCTTTTATTAACTGTTCCAATTCATTATAAGCTTCTCTTATTTCCTTCTCTTCATACTTGTCCTTAAATTCAGCTACAAGATCTTCTATTTTTTTTAATCCTTCATCAGCTAAAAGGTCGTATACTAATTCATCTACTATATGTACTGCTCCTGAGTTTATGTCTATTACATAACAATCTTCACCCTGTTTAAATTTATGAATATCTGCCAACTTTTTTTCCTCCTTAAAAATCTTGAAGTTTTAATTTATTTTTTGCTAAATCTAATACTTCGAAAGTAATATATAAAATTGATTTTATTTCATTCAAGTTTTACTTCACAAATATCTATTTAAATTTAAAGCAGTAACATTATGTTACTGCTTTTAAATTATATTAATTTTCACAAGCTAAGTTAGCAACAGTGCAAGAAGTTTTACATGCTGACTGACATGAGTTAGCACATTCTTTACATCCTGGCTTCTTTAGGCTGTCTTTTAAATTTGTTCTGTTTATAGTCTTTATATGTTTCATATAAAATTCCTCCATTCTTAAAGTTTTCCGTTTGATTATAACATAAATTCTTCATAAAATAAAGTTTAAATGACCATCAAATCCCTCAATTTTAGTCATTATTACTTTACAAATTTATTCCAATCATTCCGGATAAAGCCCCAACAATTAATGCAAGTAAAAGTCTTGTAATTCTATCAGTACCAATTACAGATGAATTTCCTGATACTATAGATACCATATACAGGACTAATAAGTATAGTAGAGTGACTACAATTCCTATCAACCAACCACGCCTTTTTATTTTTCTAACTGCATATATAGAGCCATACATTATGCTTAAAATAGTTGTGACAAGATAGAATATTGAGCTTGTCTTTTCACTAACTTCAGTAAAGGTCATTATAACTGCAAAAATCAGCAATAGTACTACTGTTATTATAAACCCCCTAAGTACTCCTTCCGCTGCCGGAAGGTAATCATTGTTTTTTTCCACTTTAAAACACCTCCCATCTAATAGTATCTATGTAGATGGAGGGTGTTTTATGATTAAAATTTAAGCTTCTTTTTTATTGTCTGATTTGTCAGCTTTATCTAGTGTTTCAACTTCAGATAATAAATTCAACACTCCAGTTTTATCAACCTTTATCTTAACTTTATCAGGACCAGTCTGTACTACTATAGCTCTTTCTTGTATATTTATAATTTTGCCTATTATGCCACCCTTAGTCATTATCTCATCATTTACCTTAAGGTTATTTAACATAGCTTTGTATTTCTTTTTTCTTTTACTTTCTGGTATAAATATTATTAAGTAAAAGAATATCATCATAACTATTAATGGCGATAGTTGTAATAACTGTTTCATTCAAATCACCTCCTTTTTTCTATATCTTAATTTATGATAAAATAAGAAAACCTTTGATACTAGGCTCTTCCATCCCATTGTTCTAATTTTTGTTTTTTATATTCTTGGAAGTAATTGCCATCAATTGCTTCTCTTATTTCCTTCATAAGGTTATTGTAAAAATATAAATTGTGTAGCACACAAAGCCTCATTGCAAGCAATTCTTTAGCCTTAAATAAATGCCTTATATAAGCTCTTGAATAGTTTTTACATGTAGGGCATTGGCATCCTTCATCTATTGGATTAGCATCAATTTCAAATTTTGCATTCATTAAGTTTATTTTTCCATCTTTAGTGAATACGTGCCCATGTCTTCCATTTCTTGCAGGAAGTACACAATCGAAGAAGTCTACACCTCTATCTACCGCTTCTAATATATTACTTGGTAAACCAACCCCCATAAGGTAAATTGGTTTATCTTCAGGGAGATGAGGAACTACTGCATCTATTGTTCTATACATTTCCTCGTGAGTTTCCCCAACTGCCAAACCACCAATAGCATAGCCATCTAAATCTAATTTAGTTATAGTTTTAGCGTGTTCTATTCTGATATCATCATAGATTCCTCCCTGATTTATCCCGAAAAGCATCTGCTTATTATTTATGGTATCCGGTAATGAATTTAATCTATCTAATTCCTCTTTACATCTATATAGCCACCTAGTTGTTCTAGCTACCGAGTCCTCAACATATTCTCTTGGTGAAGGATTTGGTATGCATTCATCAAAAGCCATAGCTATTGTAGAAGCTAAGTTACTCTGTATTCTCATACTTTCCTCTGGTCCCATAAATATTTTTCTTCCATCTATATGTGAATTAAAGTAAACGCCCTCTTCTTTAATCTTTCTCATCTTTGATAATGAAAAAACTTGAAATCCGCCTGAATCTGTTAAGATAGGTCTGCTCCAATTCATAAATTTATGAAGCGCGCCCATTTTTCTCACTACTTCATCACCTGGTCTTAAATGAAGATGATATGTATTAGAAAGCTCTACCTGACAACCAATTTCCTCTAAATCTATACTAGATACAGCACCTTTTATAGCTGCTAAAGTTCCTACATTCATAAAAACTGGAGTTTGAACTACACCATGAGGTGTTGTAAACTCTCCTCTTCTAGCATTTCCACACTTCTTAAGCAATTTGTACATCTAAAATCTCCTTCTTATTTCCTTTATTTGATAAACATTGCATCTCCAAAGCTAAAAAACTTATACTTTTCATGGACTGCTGCTTCATAAGCATTCATTACATTTTCTTTTCCTGATAAAGCACTTACAAGCATTATTAAAGTTGATTGTGGAAGATGAAAGTTTGTAATCAAATTTGTTACAACTTTATATTTGTATCCTGGAAATATAAAAATGTTAGTCCATCCCGACTGTTCTTTTACTTTCCCATTTTCATCACCAATAGTTTCTAAAGTTCTACAGGAAGTTGTTCCTACAGCAATTACATTTTTTCCACTTTCCTTTGTTTTATTTATTATATCAGCAGTTGCTTCTGACATACAATAGTATTCTGAATGCATATTGTGTTCCTCTATATTTTCTACTTTAACCGGTCTAAAAGTTCCTAATCCAACATGGAGAGTTAAAAATGCTATTTTCACACCTTTTTCTTTTATTTTTTCTAGCAGTTCCTTAGTGAAGTGAAGCCCTGCGGTAGGTGCTGCTGCTGAGCCTTGCTCTCTAGAATAAACAGTTTGGTACATTTCTTTATCTTCAAGCCTTTCTGTTATATATGGCGGCAAAGGCATCTGTCCAAGTTTATCAAGTACTTGTTCAAATATACCCTCATATTCAAATTTAACTATCCTACTTCCTTCTTCACCTAAGCCAACTACTTCAGCTTTAAGCTCTCCATCTCCAAATACAAACTTGGTTCCTATTTGTGCCCTTTTTCCTGGTTTAACTAGAGTCTCCCAAGTATCTTTATCAACCCTCTTTAGAAGTAAAAATTCTATTTTACCACCAGTTCCTTCTTTACTTCCTATAAGTCTTGCCGGAAGTACCCTTGTATCATTTAACACAAGACAATCTCCTTGTTCTAAATAATCAATTATATCTTTAAAGACTTTATGTTCAATTTCACCATTATTTTTATCCATTACCATTAGCCTTGCTTCATCTCTTTTTTCTGTGGGATGCTGAGCAATTAGCTCTTCTGGTAAACAAAAATCAAAATCCGTAACCTTCAAAACTTTCCACTCTCCATTTCATCTGTAGTAGTATAGATAATCAAGCCTGAACTTAGACTTATTCTAAATTGTTTATCTATAATTAATTAGATCTTAGTTATTTATCTTCTTTTTCAAATATTGAATGTTGTTCTTCTGTTCGTTTATCTATTTTTTTGCTCCTATTTAGATGCTTATAAGCACTATCAGATGCAACCCTTCCTCTTGGTGTCCTTATTATAAATCCCTTTTGCAGCAAATAGGGTTCATATACATCTTGAATAGTGTCTAATTCCTCTCCAATAAAATATGAAAGAGTTTCAAGCCCAACTGGTCCTCCATTAAAATTATCAATAATAGCTGTTAATATTTTGTTGTCTATACTATCGAAGCCTTCTTTATCAACATCTAAAAGTTCTAACGCAGCCTGCACTGTCTGAATATCTATTTTGCCTGTTCCCCTAACATCTGAATAATCCCTAACTCTTTTTAAAAGCCTATTAGCTATTCTTGGAGTTCCCCTAGATCTTTTTCCTATTTCGTATGCTGCATCCTCTGTTATTGGTACATTAAATATTTTTGCAGACCTTACCATAATTTCTTTAAGTTCGTCATCTTCATAAAACTCCATTGGACATAGAATTCCAAATCTATCTCTTAAAGGTGATGTTAAAAGTCCAACTCTTGTAGTAGCACCAATAAGGGTAAATTTAGGTAAATCAAGCCTTATGGATTTAGCAGAAGCACCTTTTCCAATAACAATATCCAAAGCGTAATCTTCCATAGCTGGATATAATATTTCTTCAACATTTCTGTTTAATCTATGAATTTCATCAATGAATAAAACGTCATAGTCATTAAGCCCTGTAAGAATTGCTGCCAAATCTCCTGCTCTTTCTATTGCTGGACCAGATGTAACCTTTAGGGTTCCCCCCATTTCAATAGCTATTATATTTGCTAAAGTAGTTTTTCCAAGTCCTGGTGGGCCATAAAGCAATACATGGTCTAAGGCTTCTTTTCTCTTTTTTGCTGCTTCTATAAAAATTTTAAGTTTATCTTTAACTTTTCTTTGTCCAATATATTCATTTATTTTTTTTGGTCTTAAACTATATTCATTGACTCCATCTTCTTCTATATTTAAAGGTGTAACTATTCTATTTTCCATAACCATTACCACCCATTCTTAACTCATTAAAAGCCTTAAAGAACTTTTAATTATGTTTTCTAAAGAATCATTTTTATTCACTGAATCTAGAACTTTTTGGGCTTCTTTTTCTGTATAACCTAATGCAATAAGCGCTTCTAAAGCTTCAGAAATATTCTCAGTATTTCCTTCTGATAATATTTCTTCACCACCAACTGCCACAAGTTCATCTGGCTTTATCTTATCCTTAAGTTCTAAGATAATCCTTTGAGCCATCTTTTTTCCTATACCTGGTGCTCTAATAATTGTCTTTTCATCACTAGATAAAATAGCATATTTTAAGTTATTTACATTACTTATTGATAAAAGTGATAATGCAGCCTTCGCCCCTACGCCATTTATTGTTAAAAGAAGTTTAAACATATTAAGTTCTTCAGTAGTTAGAAATCCATACAGTCCAATAAAATCTTCTCTCACAATCTGCTGCAGATAAAGTTTTATTTCTTCATCTACTTTTGGAGTCTGAGCAAGTGTACTCCCTGAAGTATATATTTTATATCCTATACCATTGTTTTCAACTACTATATAATCCTTATTCATTCCAGCATAAGTTCCCTTTATATATTCATACATACTCCGCCTCCGAATTTATAAATTTTCAAATCGACTCTTTCACCTATTATAGCTATATACTACTTAGTAACTTAATTTATTATAGGCATTTATGTACTAAGTCAAGTTGTCATGTGGTATCTATAACATATACTACTTTACCATTTTAATAAACTTAATTCAAGTAAAGCAAAAACACCTCGAAGGCTATTATTCATAGTCTTCAAGGCGTGATTCTGCATCTTCTCGTGTATCACATTGAAAGTATTTATCACCTTTAGTTAAAAGCTGTATATCTGCTTCTTTAAGCTTATCAGTCTTTATATCTGTTATATCGCTTCTATCATTTTCTATAAACATATTCCCATCTTTGTCTGTTTTGTATATAGCAATACGTCCATCCTTTATTCCAAGTACATATTTATTTGGTGCATATTTATCTATTTCTTTTATTAAAACCACTTCTGCTGAAGTTATATTCTGTACTTTATATCCTTCATTCTTATATACTTCAGCAACTTCATCTTTTTTCTTTCCAGCTAACTGTTGGGCTTTTTCCTCTTTTTCTGTTATAACTTCGCCACTTTTAATGTATTTAACTTTAAACACTATATTTGCATCAGCTGATACTACACCATTTAAATTTGAATCTACCGTTAAAGTATCTGATATTCCTGAATTATCGCTATTAACTTGATGTTTGTAATTTTTTATGTTTGTACTTTCTAATTTATTTACACATACATAATAACTTAAACTAAAAATTGTAATAGTTATAATAACTAATAAAATAGTCCTCGCCGTTCTCTTATCCATAATATCCCTCCCTAGAAATATTATGGACATTTACTTATAACATTATTCACATTTATTATATTTTTTATTTATCCAATGACTACCTGAACTAATCTCCCATCTGATTCAAGTTTCACTTTATATTCTTATATATTTATTGTTAAAATACATCTTTTTCAGAATACAACATAAGATATATAAAAATACACTCTCTGCAACTTTATGCAAAGAGTGTATTATACATACATTAACCTTCAAATTCCTCTGGGAACTCAGCATTATGGTAAACGTCCTGAACGTCATCATCATCTTCAAGCTTATCAATAAGCTTTTGAACTTTTACTGCCATTTCCATATCTACAGCCGCTGTAGTATCTGGTATCATTGTTACTTCAGCTGATAGGAATTCAATTCCTGCTCCTTCTAAAGCTTCTCTAACTGTACCAAAGTCTTCTACAGTAGTAGTTATTTCAAATACTTCTTCTTGAGCTTCAAAATCCTCTGCACCAGCATCTAAAGCTTGCATCATTATTTCATCTTCATCCATACCATCTTGTCTTTCAATAATAATCTGTCCTTTACTTTGGAACATGAAAGAAACGCAACCAGTTGAGCCTAAGTTTCCACCTTGTTTTGTGAAAGCAGCTCTTACATTACCTGCTGTTCTATTTTTGTTGTCAGTTAAAGTTTTTACTATGACAGCAACTCCACTTGGACCGTATCCTTCATAAACTATTTCTTCATAGTTTACTCCATCCATTTCTCCTGCACCTTTTTTAATTGCTCTTGTTATTGTATCTTGAGGCATATTATTAGCTTTTGCTTTTGCTATAATATCTCTTAATTTACTATTTATATCTGGACTTGAGCCTCCAATTTTAGATGCCATAACTAATTCCTTACCTATTTTAGTAAAAATCTTACCTCTTTTAGCATCTGTTTTACCTTTTTTAGCTTGTATATTATGCCACTTTGAATGTCCTGACATATTAAATTCCCCCTAACTTATAGTTTATATATTATTTTTGCTAATTATTAAAAATCTAATAACACTAATTAAATTAAGCTTTTATATATAGTTTTAGAGTCCTTATTATGTATATAATAGGCGAAACGCCTAAATTATTATATCATACAAAACCTTGTAAATACAAATATTAATGTATCAAAAACCCAACCTATTTTTCCTTAAATAACCTATTTTCTAATTTAAAGTAATAATCCTCGTCCCCTATAATAATTTCACATTTGCCATTTGTAGTTTCTACTACATCACTTTGTAAAACCTCAATTATATCTTTGGGACAGTACATTGTAAGTTTAACTTTGTCAGTATAATCTATGTTTTCTGTATACCACAAATTTTGTTCAAATAAGTATTGAACTTTACCTAACATATCGTAATCTATTATGATATCTATCACTAATCCTTTAACCTTTTCTACAATTCCACCTTCACTTACAGCTAATGCAACTCCCTTTGAATAAGCTCTTACAAGTCCTCCTTTTCCTAGCAAAATTCCACCGAAGTATCTCGTAACTACTGCTACGACATCAGTAATTTCATTCTTTTTTATAACCTCTAACACAGGTATTCCTCCTGTACCCTGAGGTTCACCATCATCACTATACCTCTGTATACCCATGTTTTCCCCAATAACATAGGCATAAACATTATGTCTTGCTTCTCTATGCTCACTTTTTATTTTACTTATAAATTCTTTAGCCTCATCTTCATTATAAATTCTTTTAATATGTCCAATAAAAACAGACTTTTTTTCTTCAAATTTAGCACTTGCCTCATCCTTTATCGTAAAATAACCCACCTGTATTATCCCTCCCCAACTTCTTCAAAGTATTCTTCTGCAGTTCTTTTTATATAATCTTTTTCTGTTTTCTTATAAACTTCTTTTATTTTACCTATAGCATTCTCACTTTTTATCTTTATTAAAGCCTTTATAGCATACATAACCACCTGAGGGTTTTGATCCTCTAAGGCCCTGATAGCTACTATCTCCATATTTTTATCTCCGATTTTTCCTACTGCAGAAACTGCCATACGTCTTACATTTACATGATTATGTACTGATGCCTTAATTAGAATGTCTAATGTACTCTTGTCTCCAATTTCGCCAAGTATCCATACTGCATTTTCTTTATCTTTAGTTTTCATATCTGCATAGTTATCTCTTATAAACTGAATTAGCCTATTTTTGTTTAAATTATTTAAATACCTTAATGCTTCAATTTTATCCTGTTTACCAGAGTTAGATATAACCCCAAAAAGCTCTTCTTCATCATTACTTTTAGCCAATATACCATATTTTATTTTACCATCTAATATATGTTTTTGAATAGTTTCCTTATTTAAACTCCTAATTTTACACAAACTTTCAACTGATTTTCCCTCAAGAAATAGAAAGTATGTTATGTCTTCATCCTTATAATTAAGTATATCACTCCAATTTATATTTACCATTCCTTTTAAACTCAGATAAATCACCTCTTTTCTGTAATATTTATCCCAGAATTCTATCTCATTAGGTTCCCTAGTATTTCTATTCCATTCCTTATATTATTTTCATCTGTTTTAGCAAACCCCATTCTAAAATACTGTTTTCCATCTGATGGATTTTTATAAAATAATGTTCCTGGAGTAATTAATACTCTTCTATTTTTGGCTATTCTAAAAAGTTCAATAGAATCCATTTGAATGCAGTCTCTTATTTTTAAATAAAAATGTAACCCTCCACCTGGGCTTATAAAATCTACTTTTTCTCCTAGAAACTCTTTTAAACATTTTTCCATAAACAAATATCTATCTTTATATAATATATTTAAATTATTTATATAATCTTTCCAAAATCCTTGTTTAATATATAAATCCAACGCTCTCTGCATAAGACTAGACGTAGATATATCTGTATCTATTTTAGAATTTTGAATGCTATCTTTAAATTTTATAGGAGATATTAAATATCCTATTCTTATTCCAGGAAGAAATATCTTTGAAAAACTTTTTATATATATGACTCTGTCATTTTGATCAAGACTTTTGAAACTTCTATATTCTATATCTTTATCATAAATTAACTCAGATAAATAGTCATCTTCTATGATATAAAAATCATAAATTTCTGCTAGCCTTAAAATCTGTTTTTTCTTTTCAGTACTGTAAGACATACCAGTAGGGTTTTGAAAATAACTCATGGTATAAAAACATTTGATTTTATTCTTTTTAAGTATTTTTTCAAATCTTTCTATATCAATTCCGCCGCTTTCTATTGGAACTTCAAAAATATCTGCCCTTCTCCATTTGAAAACAGATAAAGCACCACTATATGTTGGCTTTTCAACTATAACACTGTCATTTGTATTTATAAGTGCTTTAGATATTATATCTATTCCCTGTTGCGCTCCCGATACTATTAAAACATCATCGTTATCAACCTTGTTTTCCCAAAAAACTTCACTAATACTTTGCCTTAGACCTTCATATCCTAGTGCTTCTTGATATATAAGCGCTTCTGCACCGTCTCTATCAAGCACGTCATTGAGCACGTTTTTAAAAGAGATTATATCAAAAGATGCACTACTGGGGGTTTCTCCAGAAAAGTCTATGTATTCATTTAATGTTTTTGCGGATATCTTTTTTAACACTTCTGAATATTCTTTCTTGAAATTTTTGCTTATATCTTTCCTCTTAGCATAAGTACCACTTCCTATTTTTTGAACTGCATATCCTTCACTTTGAAGTTTTTTATAAGCATTAACTATAGTTATATTATTTACATCTAGGAATTCTGCAAGACTTCTTATTGAAGGTAACCTCTCTGCATCTTCTATTTTATTTCCATCTATTAATTTTTTTATATGCCTTGTAATTATAATATATTTAGGGATTTCTTCTTCTGATAAACTTATAAAATACTTATCCACAATGCTCAACTCTCCACCTTAATTATTTTCAACTTAAAAATAGACGAACTTAAATTTAGTGTAACTAAAACTTAAGTTCGCCAACTATAATCATAATGAATTTTCTAGATAAAATAAACATTTTCCTTAAATAAAACCTTACCGCCTTCATCTTTATAATCTCTAGTTTCTCTTTTTATTAGGTCCTTTAACCAAAGCTTATTCAATATTTCTTCCATATTTATATCGTAATTATAAAACAATCTATCTTTTTTTATATCTTCAGCACTTAAAAAACTATCTTTTTCCCTAATGTAGTTAATTACGACATTTGTTAAGTTTCTCATTGATGAATCTATATTCTTTTGTAAGTAGTCAAGAGTATCATTTATGGCATCTTCTACATTTTTCTTATTAAAAAACAAATCGTCTACGCATTTTCTAAAATTATCATTTAAATTCATCGCCATAGTCATGGCATCTTTACTTATCATATATCCTGAAGAGTTTATATATAATCTTGCAAATTCTTCGACAGACCTTACCGCTGCAGAATGTGCAGTATATATTCCGTCATTTTGTAAATACTTTCTACTTAGCCCCATATTTTTTAACAAATTACCTAGGTAAACCATATTCCATCTTTCTCTATCTAGGTCTGGATAGTACCTTCCACTATCGTATCTAGCAGTAACCTCTCTATCTTTTGAAAATACAAGTCTTGATGATGCAAATATTCTATGAATAAATCCCCCTCTTAAATCTTCTTCATGAAGTTGCAGGAACTTACTTTTGCTCATAAGTTTAACATGTACAGGTATATCCTTTTCTTCCATATATATATTTTCTATCTCTGAGCTTTTTTTATCCAATATAACAAACATATCTATATCAGATTCATCCCATAAATCACCAGTAACCATACTTCCAAAAACCATAACTGCTAGCACGGAATCATTGGACTTCAGTCTTTCAATTATACTATTAAAAGCTTTTTGATATTGCAAGATAGTCCTCTCCATTTTTTAATTTTCCCCCTTTTTTTAACTAATACGAATTAAATGAACATTGAATTTTTTTCTATTATATACTTATACAGGTATAATTACAATACTAACGTTGCAAGGATGAATGACTTCTTTTAGAATCTAAATATTAATTTTAGATACTTCACTACTTTCCGTATTTCCGCAATTCTCACACTTGAATAAATGAACGCAGTAATTATCAGCATCATTTATCGGATTTTGAGGACCATATGGATCCGAATAATCCTGAACTCTTCCCATATCTACCATTGAGTTTCCACAACTTTTACACTTTGCATTTGTGTCTTTTATTTTATTGCATAAAGGACATATTTTTGCCATTTTTTCACATCCTCTTAATATAAATCTTATTCTTTATTTCATCATATATTTTTCACATTTATTATATACTTCATCATCTACCAACGCAGAAATATAAGTTCCTTCATCTTTATATTCTTCACTCTCTACCTTTGCATTCCTATGAAGAAAAGCTGCTATAGATTGTTCACTGTATGGTACAATATATTCTACTTTTTTTAACGTATATGGTAGTGATTTAGATATTTCATCTAATAACAAATCCATATTAATCTCTTGCTTCGCAGAAATATTTATAGTATTTATATCCTTATACTTTTCTTGAATACTTTTAATATATTCCTCAGGAGCCTGATCTATCTTGTTTAAGACTAACATAATTGGCTTATCTTTTACTCCAAGTTGCATTAAAACATTGTTAACTGCATCTATCTGTTCTTCTGCAGTACTTGATGATGCGTCTACTACATGTAAAAGTAAGTCGGCGTATGTAACTTCTTCTAGCGTTGATTTAAATGCTTCTACTAAATCATGTGGAAGTTTTTTTATAAACCCTACAGTATCTGTTACTGTAATGATTCTGCTATCTGGTAATTCTATAGCTCTTGTTGTTATATCTAATGTAGCAAAAAGCATATCAGCCTCAAATACCTTTTCTTTTTCAGCAACTTCTTTAGGCATAGCTATTTCACACAACTTATTTCTTAAAGTTGATTTACCAGCATTAGTATATCCTACTAATGCTACTTTCGGTATATTGTTTCTTCTTTCTCTCTGAGTTTCTCTGACCAATTTTATTTTTTTAAGTTCATTACCAAGATCATATATTTTTTCCCTTATACGTCTTTTATCAACCTCAAGTTTTTTCTCTCCTGGACCTCTAGTTCCTATTCCTCCACCTGTTCTTGAAAGAACAGTACCTAGTCCCGATAGCCTTGGCAACCTATATTTCAATTGAGCAAGTTCTACCTGTATTTTGGATTCCCTACTCCTTGCTCTTGTGGCAAATATATCAAGTATTAATGTAGTTCTATCTATAACTTTTGCTCCTATATTTTCTTCTAAGTTTCTTACTTGTGAAGCAGAAAGTTCATCATCAAATATAACCACATTTGCACCACAACCTTGCCTTAACAGGCCTATTTCTTCTACCTTACCTTTTCCTACATAAAAAGTAGTATCTATTGATGATCTTTTCTGTAATACTTTTTCCATAACCTTTACATTACATGCTTTGGCAAGTTCTCCAAGTTCATCTATACTATCCTCATTATCAACTCCAACTAAAATAGCTCTTTCACTATCGTCATCAATAATTTCTTCATTTTTAAGTAGATTTTCAACATACTTTATCTTATCTAATACATTATATTGAATGGCCTGTTCAATCATCAGAGGTCTAGTCATTTCACCTGCAAGTATGTCATTTTCTATACCACAGAATCCCAGTGTAATATCTGTACATCCAGTATCACACACTCCTATTGCTGCTATACAATCCAATTTTAATTTTAATAGCGCAGACATATCTATAGCAGAAAGTCTTGAGTTTCCATTTGGATGGGTATGTATTATCCTGATTCCACATAATTTTTTTTCTTTAACATCAATTTCCGGCATTTCTACTGTACTACTATCACCCACAGCTACTGCAACTACCGCTCCTTTTCTATTAACTGCAACACTAACCTCTCTATTCAAATATATTGTTGCTTCTGAAATTATCCTTATTAATTCCTCATTACAAATACTATCTTTAGGAACCTTAATATCGTAAACCCCATCTAATTTTTCTAAAATAGAATTTCTTACTCCTTCTATGTTTCCATATATCATAAAATCATCTCCATCATTTATTTTTTCATCAAATCTTATAATAATCAAATTGAAAGATAAATTACTGTATTAAATTTATATATAATTAATTTTTGTATATCATATATTAATATATGTATAAAATTAAAAAATATATGA
>Ga0183101_1000480_pt3 | contig 29100 bp, 24 predicted proteins | sample Biomet3_FD_127790 | JGI IMG/M metagenome (GOLD analysis project Ga0183101, IMG submission 127790) | Microbial communities from bioreactor (seeded with sewage sludge) at LBNL, California, USA - Biofuel metagenome 3 | ecosystem: Engineered > Bioreactor > Anaerobic > Unclassified ...
TAACATGGGTGATGTGATCCGGAAGGAAGTTTCAAGGCGCGGGCTTGAACCCAATGATTCCAACACCGGAATGGTTGCAACACAGCTTCGCAAATGCGAGGGTATGGATGCAGTCGCAGTACGCTGCATTTCCCAAATCAGGGATGCTGGCTCTGGCCTTATTGTTGTGGACGGGGTACGCGGAATTGCCGAAGTGGAATGCTTCAGGCGAAAATTCGGAGAAGGTTTTATTCTGATTTCGATTTACGCTCCTATTGAAATCCGCTTTTCCAGGGTTCAGAAACGAGGCAGAAGTGATGATATGAATAGTATAGAAGGGCTTCGCAACCGGGACGAACGAGAACTCGGCTGGGGAATGGGAACAGCTATAGAGGCAGCAAATATCGAAATTGAAAATAATTCCACTCTGGAAATTTTCAAAAAGGATGTTGTTGAAGTTTTGAGCAACTACTTAGGAAAAAACCCCGCGGAGTAACTCTCTTGAATATATTTCTGAAAAAATTCAAAATTCTTGAATAAATCCTTTTTAAATTACTGGAGTAAATTTATGATACATGTTAAGGTTTCAGCAGCTGTATATCCTACAGAAGACTCGGAAAAGGTTATCAAAGCAGTCTCGTCCCTTTTTACTGATATTGAACTTGAGCAGAAAGATATTGAGATCACTGGATCGGAAACAGGAGTTTCTCCTTCCTTTCTCCTTTTAGGGGAAGGAGGAATTGACATTCTGCAAACCCTGCATGGGCTCATTCGCAGGGAAGAAATTATAGATAGCGTCCGCAACAAAGCTTTCAGCAAAGGTTTATCCAGCGACGGGCTTTCGGTTTGTTTTTCTCTCAACAAACAGGCTGCTTTTGTCGGAATTCCCAGTGTACCTGCACAGGAAGAACCTCTTGGATCTATTGAAATCATTATCAGAGCTGATTCTCAGGAAGAAATGGAAAGACTTTTTGAATGGCTTTTGCCCCTTACTGAAGAAGGAAAACCTGTTGTTGAGGTAGAAATGGACTACGTGGAGAAGGATTGAAGGGCTTTAATACGTTTAACACAACATACATTTATTTCTCTATAATTTTTTAATATATTGTTAATGTCTCTAATATTTTGTAAGAATGAGATCGTAAATAGTTCACTCAACTCGTTCACTCAACTCGTTTATTAAAACCGTTCATTAAACTCGTTCATTAAACTCGTTCAGTTAAATATATCTCAGTTCTCGCTAGATGACGTATATTGATAAATGAAAAGGAATGAACTTTCATCATGCAATTGCATAGAATCAGCTATTCTTCGCGTGCAGTCGTTGAAGACCCTTTCAAATGGGCTTACACGCTCGAAGACCATGGGTATACCGGTTGGGAAATCGTACAGGAAGGTTCTCAGTGCCTGAACAGCAAGAACATTCAAAATTTGAAAAATATCAGTGAAACCACAGGCCTTGAATTAACTCTGCACCTGCCTTTCTCGGATATGAATCTGGCAGGCCTGAACGACTCAATCAGGGCAGAAGTCATCAGGCAGATGGAGCACTACCTGACTCTTGCCTCTAACTATGTCAATCTAGCTGTAGTACACCCTGGCTATCTTTCCCCTTATGGCGCGCAGGTTCCACAGAAAGCTTATTTTACCAATCTTGCTTCTATCCAGGAAATCTGTGACTTTGCTGCGGATTTCGGAATCCTTGTTGCTGTCGAAAATATGCCCGACATGCCGAAAATCTTTGGAAAATATCCTGACGAGATGCTTGAGATGCTTGAATCTATTGGAAGCCATAATGTGGGTTTTACTTTCGATGTAGGACACGCAAACACATTAGGGCTTATTGACGACTTTCTGGACCTTCTTAAAGATAATATCTCTCATGTGCATATCCATGACAACATGGGTAAAAAAGATGAGCATCTACCTCTTGGAAAAGGCACAATAGGCTGGAAGCGAGTTATGGAAAAACTTTCGGATTATAAAGGAATTTTCGTTACCGAGATGAGTTCTGTGGAAGAAGGAATTGAGAGCCTTGAGTTTTTAAGAAATCTGTAAGATTTAGAGAATCTGTCAGCTTTAAGGTTTCTATTTTCCACACCTTTATTTTTTCATTCTCTTCTATTTTTCATCTTTCTTAATCTTCTCAGTTTTTCACTCCGTTAATTATCTTTCCTGTAATTCTTTTTCTTGTAATTCTCTTTCCTGTAACTCTTTTTCATTCAAGTATCTGGCCCAGTCGCCGTGCTCGATTCTTTCCGATTCAGGTTTCTCATCATAAACGTAGATAAAGCCCCTGAATTTCTGCTCACCAATTTCTAGATCCACGTATTCTCTGTGGTATCCTCCGAAAAGTTCCATATAATCAATTGATTTGGCAATTTCAAGTTGCTGTTTTCCTGAAAACCTGCGTACTTCAGCTAAAACACAGGAATTTTCCAAAGGGTAGATGCCGGGATAAGGGCCCAGGGAGTAAAGAGCGTATCCGTCTACCTTTGTTGTGCCCAGAAACTCTGACCTGTTTTGCAGATCAAAACGACGGCTATTGTAAAGCCCGTTTCTGAGGCTGCCGTAAAGTGCCATGATAAGCTCTTCGCCTTCAGGTTTCTGGTAAGAACGCTGCCAGCAGACATTTCTGTGAAAAACATTTCCATAGAGAGTCTTATCTCTTACATTGTTCTCCCTGTCTTCACAAGTAGCTTCATTTTTTCTTGAATCCTCTTTTCCTGAGTCCTCTTTTTCTGAATTATTTTTCCTTAAATCCTCTTTTCCTAAGTCCTTTTTTCCTGAATCTTTTTTCATATTATACCCTTAAAAGAATCATTTAATAAAAAATTTATAAAATACTTATTTCATAAAGCCATAGCCTGCAAACCGTTGAGGCAGGTCAAGATTTGCCAGCAAGAAACGGTCTTCTTTACTGTAAGCTACTTTTTTGTTGCCTGAAAGTTCCAGCACGCAGGTACTGCCAGGCTTTACTTCTTTTACTTCCTGCTCATCAACCAGGATTTTCTCAACACGTACAGGTTCGGACTGCAAGCCAACAAAGAGATGAAGCACACTTGAGGTTTCAATTGCTCGCGTGAATTTTGAGATGGTGCATTCAAGGACATAATCAGTACTTATGATTTCTTTATCGGAGATAATAAATCCCCTTTCTATATCTTTGGCCTGCACGTTTTTAAGACGCATTCCTACTCTGGTGCCTGTGGGTGCACTTTCAATATCCACATCATGGCTCTGGATGGATCTGATTTCAATGTCCCTGTCCATCGGGAAAATTTTGGTTTTGTCCTTGTCTTTTGAAATCCCCTGTTTAACAACTCCAAGAACAACGCAGCCTTTTCCAGTAACATTGAACGCATGATCTATAAACACTCTTGCAGGCAGACTATTCAACTCAGCCTGTTCAGCTTCGATTTTTTCCGAAATCTCGGAAATTTTGGCTTTGAGGTCTTCCACACCCTCAAAAGGATCTTTTGCACCTTTGTTGGTATTCAGGGAAATACATTCCCAATCCTGAAGGGAAGTGCCTGCGGTCATCAGTTCTATTTTCTTTTTTAGCTCATCGATTGCATACATATGTGTACTGTCGGACTTTGTCAGGGCAATAATTCCATGCTTAAAGCCGAGCAGATCCAGGGCAACAATGCATTCTCCGGTATGAACACTTGCAGGATTATTCCTATCAAGGCCGTCAGGAGGGACACAGAGGACTGCAATATCTGAAATATTCAGTGCCGTAATCAGGGATTTTAAAGCTTTGGGATAGCCGTGCGAGTCTACAAAAACCATTTTTCGGCTCTCCTTAGCATTATTATACATAGTTATGTCGGAGGATGTTCCTTTTTTCCCCAGGTTTGCGGCAAGGGAGGTTCTTCCACTCTTTTCCGTCCCGATAATTGCAACGTTTGTCATACTGGATTCCTTCTAATTCTTTGTAATTTCTTGTAATTCCTTATAATTCCTTTTAATTCTTTTTAATTCCTTGTAATTCCTTGTAATTCCTTATAATTCCTTGATCTGCTGTTATTAATAACTCTGAATTTACAGGGTATTATACCTCTGAACCTGCATCTGGTATAATTATACTGTAATATATTTCTTTTCGAAACACTCTGAAAAAAGCTCTTAAAAATTTAAATCTTAAAATACAGTCTAGCAGGGAAAGATTACCATGTTTCGCCCTGCCAGATTGCTTGAGTTTTATCATTAGTACTTTTATTAATCTTTTTTATAATTACCAGATACTCTTCTCCTACTAACTGAGGCTTTTCAAAAATTGCATCTATCCCGAGTCTTTTAAGATAATCTTCAAATTCGGTTGCAGTTTTCAGATCTCTTACCCTGATCCTTGCCTCTTCATATAAACGCTGACCGTTTTTTACACTTAGGATGGATTCACTGAGAGGGCCAAGTATACTCTTCCCTAGCTGCATGCAGCGTTTTTCAAACTCGACCTTATCTTCGTTCCATTCAACTGTTTGAAAACCTTCTCTGACAATCCGGGAAAGCATATAGTCTCTGCCGGTCTCATTGTAAAACTTAAAGGCATGCCTGAGATCCGAGCAATTACTCTGGGAAGAGGTATATTTTAACGGAGAAAGAACCATTTCCGGATCTTTTATTACGACGCCTTCATGCTCTTTTTCTCCAAGTTTCCGGATGATTTTTCCTATTTCTTCAGCGGCACTTTCCAGAGGAATTTCTTTGAAAAACTTTACTTGGAAAAAGCCGTACTTTTCCAGAATTTCCTGCTTCCGGCTTATTGGAAGAGGCTTACCGCTGTTTTTCTCCCGAATATCAAAGATGTAAAATTCTACCGACTCAATGCCATAGATATCTTTTGGAACATAAGGATTGTCCGGGCCTATCATTTCTCCATAAAGTACAAGTCCAGGGAAATCGTCAAAAAATTTCAGATTCAATTTCTCTTTTGCTTTTTGAGTCGTATAAGGGCAGATATATCCGCTCCGGGTAATTGCAAGGATTTCGTCTTTTGCAATTGCTATGCGGACATTATACCCATTCATTTTTTCTTCCACGGCCACTTTTTCAAGGCCGCTAAAGTGCTTTTTAATCGTGGGATCCAGTACCATGGCTCTCCGGATTTTCGGGAAACCCATAATGATTTCGAAAGAACCGTCTTTCTCATAAAGTACGGTTCCCCTTTCAATATGGGAGATCTCCTTATCGAAGCGGAACAGATATTCATATTTTCCCCAATTCTGGGCAAGATAGTTCTTCTCAAAAAGGTGCTGAACCCTTTCCTTATCAAACCCCAGGAAACTGGCAAGCCTAGCTATAAATTGAGGATCTATCTCCTCGTTCCCCTCTCTACTCATGTTTATTTATCTGTTTTCAAGCCTGAAATAAGTTATCGTTCTCAGGCATGTCTCAGAATATCATGCATCTCTTTACAATAACCTATCTCCGCAATAACCTGTCTTCGCAATAACCTGTCTTCACAATAACCTGTCTTCACAATAACCTGTTTTTCATGAAATAAATTCAAAAAATGGTTCAGTCCATTAAAAATGTTTTTAAGTATTCGGTTCTAATTTGTTTCTAATCTTATTACATCTAAGCTTGCAAAAAGATTGGAGAGTATAATATGGCAGATGAGATTGACTACGAGATTACCGGCAACGATATGCAGATAGTTGAAATTGAGCTTGATCCGAACGAAGCTGTTCAGGCAGAAGCTGGGGCTATGGCATACATGGGGCCCGGAATTGAGATGCAGACCAGTATGGGTAATGAAGGTGGTGGACTTTTCGGAGGCCTCAAAAAAGGACTTAAAAGGGCCCTGACAGGAGAAAGTTTCTTCATTACAAGTTTTGTTCAAAAAGGTTCCGGAAAAGGGCATGTAGCTTTTGCGGCTCCTTATCCGGGAAAGATTATTCCCCTTGACCTCACTAAGTTCGGAGGCAGTCTCCTCTGCCAGAAAGACTCATTTCTCTGTGCCGCTCGCGGAGTAGAGATAGAAGTAGCTTTCACCCGCAAGCTCGGAGCAGGGTTCTTCGGTGGCGAAGGTTTTATCCTGCAGAGACTGAAGGGTGATGGTCTGGCTTTTCTCCATATCGGGGGCACAGTTATAAGGAAAGATCTGGCAGTTGGTGAGACTTATCGTGTCGATACAGGCTGTGTGGCAGCTTTCACTGAAACCGTAACCTATGATATAACCTGGGCAAGGAACTTTAAAAACGCCCTTTTCGGTGGTGAAGGAGTTGTTCTTGCAACCCTTACAGGTCCGGGCACGGTGTACATGCAGAGTCTGCCTTTCTCTCGCCTTGCTGACAGAATCTTTGCAGCCTCTGCCGGTAATCGGGAAGAACAAAATGGCATTGCTGGGACCGGTATCCTGGGAGGCCTCATCGGTGGAGATAGATCATTCTAAAAATGGGAAATTGTCCTAAACTAAAAAACCATTCTAAAAAGGGACCTGGTTTTAAAATCGAGTTTGTCTTTAAGAGGGATTCGTTGTAAATAGAAATCCTTCTTAAACCGGGTTCATTGTAAAATAGAAACCTTTCTTAAACGGGATTAAAATAGAATTTAATCACAGCAGGAAATGAGTCCAAAGGAAAGTGTATAAGTCCAAAGGAAAATGTAGAAATTCAAAAAGGCCTGTTTTTAAGAAAGCAGGCCTTTTTTTAATTACTGGCTTTCAGGATTTCAATTAAGGTTTTTCTGTCTCTCTTTCTCTGGTTTTGAGCTTACTTCTCAAGTGTATTTATTACATTTCTGCGTGCCAGGAAACCAGCGAGTTCATCATCCAAGCTAAGGACTGGAACCCCTCCTACATCGTGTTCTAGCATTGTCCTAACAGCTTCTTCAAGCGGAGTATTGGTATAGACACTAATCACACTACGGGTCATAATGTCCCCTACCAATAGGTTCTTGATCCTTGAATCCTGCTGATTATCAGCCACTAGATCCCTGAAAGAACGCATGGCAAAGGCAATATCGTCTTCAGCAATAATGCCTACAAGTTTTCCGTTTTCAATTACTGGCAGCCTTCCTACATCTTTGTCAAGGATAAGCCGCCTAGCGTGGCTAACCCTCTCAGATGAACTGATAACTACAGGACTTTTTTCCATTACTTCCCCGACAAAGCCTGTGAAGTGGTTTAGTTCCATGAATTCCTGGGGTGTCACCCAGCCCAGAGCTTTTCCATTATCAGTGACAATAATTACGCCACCAGTCTTTTTCATCAGGGTAAGAACATCCCTGGTATCGGTATCAGGCAGAACCTTTACAAAATTGTCGGATACGGCTGTTGCAACATGCAGAGAGGATGCAGGTTTACTCAGTTTCTTACGAGTTCCGAGCTGCTCTGTCAGACTTCTCATTGTAAGTACACCGATTATCTGATCGTCATGAACTACCAGCAGACGTTTTGTGTTTTTCTTTTCCATTAGATCCAGAGCGTGAGATATGGTGTCTGACTTATCAATCCTGTATGGCTGTACCATTATGTCTTTAGCTTGCATGCAATTCACCTCATGCGTATCCAGAATTTCCAATTATATTTTTCGTAATTCTTTGCGTGTTTTCTTCATCCGTTTCCTACGGTTTAATTCCGTATTCTTTTCTTACTTTGGATGATTTATCTATCGCGGTTTATTGTTTTTTTCGCAGTACATACCTCCACTGCGGTGTTTCAGAGGATGGCTTTCATGATATCGGTTCTGCTTAGTATACCCACTATATCTTCTCCATCACTGACAGGTAATGCAGTCACTCCATCTTCCATCATCTTTTTGGCGGCTGCACTAACATCTTCATTTACGTCAATGGAATTTATTGGAGATATCATGATATCTTCTGCGGTCAAGGGTAACTCTTTTACGTATCTATAGGTCTTCTGGCCTCCAGGAGAGGATTTCCTGGTCATCTTGATATTTTTCATGGAAAGTTCGCCTTGAAAATCAGTTAAGAGATTTAAGGCGAGACTTCTGCTGGAAATAATCCCTACAGGTTTTCCTGCATCGTCTTTAACGATCACTCTTTCGATGTTATTCCTGTTCATTTCGTCAATTACATGGTTGATAGTATGATGCCTGTGAACAGAAATAATATCCTCAGTCATTAATTTAGAGATTTTTGTTTTAATTTCCTCGTTGTTTTCCGCAACAAAGCGCACAAGATCTGTCCTGGTGATAATACCTACAATATCGTTCTTTACCACCGGAATAGTATGCACTCCGTTCTCAAGCATTAAGGCAGCTGCTTGGGAAATAGAGGCTTCAGGGTAGATGCTAATAACTGACTCAGTCATCAATAACTTAATAGGGATCTGATCTATTGGCCTCCTCCTCCAGAGAGGTTCAGCCTGAGCCAGACGGTTAGTGATGTCTGATTTTGTAACGATTCCCACTATCTTGCTCTCATTGAGAACAAGCAACGTACTGATTTTATGCCTTAACATCAGTTTTCTCGCACGTGACACGGGTTCTTCTGTGTTTACGACGTACACAGGTGAACTCATGATGTCCGCTACATTCATGAAGTACCTCCTTCACTTTTACAATATATAAGTGTCAATAATTATACTTTTTGAATCGGAAGCAAAAGTTACAATTTTTAACTATACTCGGTAAACTTTTAAGGAAGTAGCCAGTACCTCTTGTTGAAGCGAGAGCGATTTTAATAAATTCTTATTTTAGAAAGTTCTTACTTTAAAATGAGCTACACTTCAAATCCTGAGTACTCAATGTACAGCTACTTTTTGATCTATCCACAAAGTACAGGCTTACTTCTCGATCTATCCAGCTAGAGAATTTTCCTTTTCTCCAAATCTCTTGGAAGCTTAAACTCCTGGAAGCTTAAACTCCTTAAAACTTAAACCTGAAGGTTTTTCGGGCTCAGTCGACTTAAGGCTCAGTTCGACTTTAATTTTCGCTAAACTTCGTTAAGTTCCGTGACAGTTTGAACCAGTTTGAACCAGTTTGAACCTGCCTGGACTAGGTTTAATCAATTAGAATTATTTAATCAATTGATTATTTTCTTAAGTTCATTTAAGAGATCTCAGAAGATCCCTTTCAGTAATAATGCCGCGGAGCAGTCCATTATCCAGAACCGGAAGTGAACCTATCTTTTTCTCAAGCATTATTTCCATTGCTTTTCCCAGGTCTGTACCTGGACCCGTCCATATCAGATCTCTTGAGACAATAGAACCTACAGGCTGGTCTAGAGCCTCGTGAATGTTTCCTGTTGTCAGTTTACTGAAAGCTTCTCCCTTTCCAAGGAAATAGATAATATCAGAGGACGTGATAATTCCTGCGAAGATGCCATCCTTAACTACAGGAAGCCTTCGGAGCCTGTTATCTACCATTACTTTTGCTGCCTGTCCAATGGGTGTATCGGTTGATACCATCTTGACGTTCTCGGTCATATATTCATCAACAGTTCTGTTTGTCACAAGTCCACCCATCAGTTCAAGTGCATTCCTTTCGGTAAAGATTGCGACGACCTGCATGTCACTGTTCACGATTGGCAGACCGCCTGTTCTTCTTTCAATCATCATTGAAACAGCATCTTTAAAGTCAGCCTGGTCAGATAGATAGGGAATATCAGTTTCCATGATTTGCCGTACTTCTTCGTTGATTGCAGCCAGAAGGTTACCTTTGAAGCGGTTTTCAACGAGCAGATTCTTTCTTCCGCCCCCCAGAAAATCAATAATATCTACGGAAGTAACTACCCCTTCCAGCCTCCGTGTTCCGGCATTTGTAATAGGAATGCGCCTGAACCTCTTTTCAGTCATAATCCTGATCGCATCCATTATTGTTGCTGTTGGAGGGAGGGTTACTACATTTCTTGTTGCCAGAGCCAGGATTTTTCCCTCATGTTCTGAAATGCGGGATTTAAACTCAGGACCTATTCGCATAGTGCCCATGCTGCTAATCGTGTGCGGGTCTTTCTGCTGTGCTTTCTTGGATTTGCTCACACCTGGCTGAACCTTCATCTTATCGACGGACGAAAATGTCGTATTTCTGTTCAATAGGACCACCGAATTCGAGTTGCAGTTAATTGCTTTTTTCGTATTCCGTTTCTTCTTTTCCTGCTTTCTTGCAGAAACTTTCCCTGGAGTCTGCAGTTCATTCCTCAACAGACCCAGATTTGCTCCTGGAAAAAATAAAACCTGAAAGCAATTTCTCCCGAATCTTTCCAAAAGGTTTACTTTATCCGATATTTATAATTATTATTAATGATGATCTTTGATGTTATAATCTTTTTGTGTGAAAACTTAATGCTGCTTTCTGCGTTGTATTAATTCTCTGTTAATTCTTTTTTAATTCTGTGATTAGTTGTTAACCTTTCACCGGATACTTTCATTATATCTTTTTTTCAAAGGCGATTTTCGGAGGGTTTTTCAGGCCATACATTGACAATAGATTCCAGAAGGTCCTGTCTATCAACGATTCCAGATACCCTGTCTTTTTCATTTACAATAGTAACTCTTCCGATATCCTGGTGAATAATCATCTCAATTGCTTTCTGAATGGAATCATTTTCTGAAAGTGTATACGTAGGGGTTGACATTATCTTCTCAACTTTTGGGCTGTCATTAGGTCTTGTTCGTCTCTCGTCTTCTACTTCAGTGCGCACAGCACCTGATTTGATTATGTCCCTGCGAGTTATCATTCCAATGGGTTCGCCTTTCTTTGAAACTACAGGAATACCTGTATAATCGGTCTCGAGCATATGCGCCCAGACTACGCTGACTTTGTCCTCTTGTGAACACGTTTTGACTTTTTTCGTCATTACGGCCTTCAATGTTTTAGGAATATTTTTTGGAACTTCGACGTTTCTGAGAATATCCACATTACTCAGGACTCCAACAACTGTACGGTCCGTAGTTGATTTAACAACGGGAACTCTGTTCTGTTTCGATTGCACCATCAGTTTTGCGGCCTTTATAATATCCATGTCCGGAGTGACTGTAGGGGATTGGCTTGCATACCCACCCACTGTGACATTCGAGCGTGTAGAGGTAACTCTCAAGATATCTTGGTCACTCAGCATTCCCACAAGCCTGTTCTCTTCGTCAACAACGACAAGGCTTCGAAGTAGGTAATCGCGCATCAGCTGACGGGCGCGAGTCACAAATTCTCCCTCTTTGATACTCACAGGCTCATCTGTCATAATCTCGCTAACGTTCATTGTCTACCACCTTATACTCTCTTTAAAAAAGGAATTTCGAAATCGGTAGATAAAGGTCATAAGTTATTCGTAGTCCTCGCCTTCTTCTTGCCGGCAGTTTCCGCAAAGGTATCTTCCGTCCACAAATCTAAGATCATATGAAAAGACATTACAGGATTCGCATATCCCCGTTTGCAAATCCTCTACCTCTGAAACCTCTTCGATTGATGGGGTGGAAAGGAGAGCCTCTCTGTTCATGTCAATAAGTTCTTTAAGGATAGTATTAAGTCCAGGTGTTACTATCAGGATGTCAGTGTTCGAAATCACTCCTACTATTCTACCGTTTTCCAGGACAGGCAGCCTTTTAATATTCGCCTTTAACATGATCTCGGAAGCTTCTACTATACTTGTTTCAGGTTCTACGGTTATCAAAGGGGTTGATAGGATTTCGCTTGCCTTTACCTCACCTGGTTTTCTATCTTCTGTAACAATACCCTTTACAAAGTCCCTTTCAGTTATAATTCCCATGGCTTTGTCATTTTCTGTAATAATGACGCTTCCTGCATCACGGCTGACCATTTCCCTTGCAATGGCAGGAATATCTGAGTTAATGTCCATTATTATAACTGCTTTATTCATGACTTCAGCAACTGAGACCTCTCTTTCAATCTCTCTGCTGTGAATACCAGCACCTATAGCTCTCTCAGCATCGGTGTCCCTTCCAGGTCCATCTGCCATCTACTGCCGCTCCCCCTTTCATTCTATAATTCGGCAATTCACAATATAAAATTTACAGATAATTTCAGATAATTTCAGATAATTTCAGATAATTTCAGATAATTTCAGATAATCTACAATATATAAATTATAATATATTATTTAAAATCTGGTTTATAATAAAATTTCGAAAAAGCTCTTCAGGTATCAAGTTTCCTGTGGAAAAACGTTCAAGATCGCTTTAGTTTTCCCTCCAGTTTAGGCCTTGCAATCATTAGCTTTTTAAAGATAATACTCCGGTGAGGCCCGTTGTCCCGGATTTATTTTTTTGTCCGCTTCCTCTAAGATGTTTTCCCCATAATTTTCGGACTTTTTTTACAGCTTATATTATGATTCAATGGTACATAATAATAACGGCATTTACTTTTTTTGTAGAGAACATAAATTTGCATGAAGTCAAGCGCATTCACTTTAAATCTCCAGTTAGTTTGTTTATGGTATAGCTCATGGTAAAAAACTTACGAAAATTACGGAGGAAATTTTTCAGAACCCCTTCATTTCCACTGGAAATTTTTGCTGAGAATGAAAAAGGTTCAATCGTCTGGAAGAAGTATTAGAAAGAAGTGCAGAAAAGAAGTATACTTTAGAAAACAGACTTATACAGTTTAAAAAAATCCAAATTATATTTGTAATGCTTTCTATTTCTCTCACAGGAAATTTTTCAGACCCCTTTATTTCCACTGGAATGCACTTCATAAGCTTTTACCTTGAAAAGCATGGTTTAAGGAGTAAACCAGAAGCAAAAGCCAAACCATAAACCGAAAAAGGGAGAGTGATTAAAGCATAATTACTCTGCTTCGATTCCCGATACTCAGTTCGATTTCTTCATTCAAGCCATACTTTGCATATGCATTAATGATCTGGATTTCGGAGTCAATATCAAGATCTTCGATCACATAAGCCTGTTCTCCCCAGAGAGTTAGCCTTATGCTGCCTGTTTCGTCTTTTAGCTGGAGATTTGCAACCACGTTCTCGGTTCCATCTTCTCTTTCAAACTCTCGGAGTTCTCCTATTTCGGAAACTTTACCCTGGACCGAATAGCTTTCCCCAGGGATAATATCAGCGATATCCGTAAACTTTTCTCTGTACTCAATCTCCTTTTCACTCTTCTGGATTATTCCCCGGTTTCCCAAATTGAGTTCCACCTGCTGGTTGAAGGCATTTTCCCGAGAATAAGCATGAAGTACTTCTATGGTATCGTCAAAGTCGACTTCATCCAGAAAGCTGGTTTTTTCATCCCATAGAGTCAGCCTGATTTTTCCAGTGGAATCGCCAAGAAGAAGATTTCCGACTCTTCCGGTAGACCCGTCTTTTTTCTCAAAGGTCCGGATTTCCCCTATATCGAGTACTCTACCGGAAACGTTAATATTGTTCATATCAGCCTTTATATCCTCAACTGGGATGAATTCCTCTTCATACTCGACTTTTTTCTCACTTTTCTTTATTATACTTCGATTTCCCACCTGCAACTCAACTTTCTGGGTAAAGGCATTCTCCCGCGCATAAGCATTGACCAGCTCCACAGTGTCTCCGTATTCTATCTGGTTCAGAAACTCGGTTCTGTCGTCCCAGAGGGTTACCCTGACTGTGCCTGTACTGTCTCCAAGAAGCAGATTTCCTACCTTTCCACTGGTGCCGTCTTTTCGCTGGAAGGTCCTTACCTCTGAAATTTCCAGGACTTTTCCTGTCAAATTCAGGTCTCCCATGCCGTCCTTTATATCCTTTATTTTCTGGTTGTTGGCAGCTACATCGATTTCTTCTTCACTCTCGGCCAGGACTCCATTATTTCCTACATTGATTTCCACTCCTGAGTATCCCTGCTTCGCATAGCCGCTGATCTGGAGGGTTTGCCCTGCTACGATTTTTCCAGCCTTTATGAGGTCTGCCATGTTGTCCCAGAGCGTTAGCCTAATCTTGCCGGTTTCATCTCCAACAATTATATTTCCGACTCTACCTATCGTCCCGTCGTTTCGGGTGAATTCTTTGGTCTCAAAAACCGACACAACCTTTGCAACAAAGTTGATTTGTCCGCTCTCAGCTGTAATGTTTTCAATCTTTACACTGTTCCGACCTACATCCGAAAATCCAAGTTCGTTGGCAACCAGCATGGCAGCCATAGGTTCATCGCAAAGCCCTCCCATGCTTTCGACTTTTTCCTGTACACGTTGCAGGAAGTCCTCTTTACTGATAACATGGCTAAGTTTTTCATAGATTGATTCAATATCTGTCATATTATCCCCTTAATATATGATTTCTATTTTCAGTGTCTATTATTTGCCTCAATTCCTGTGGCAATAATTGTTAGTGACTATTAGTGACGGTTAATGCTTTGAATCCGGTTTAGCATTATGGCATAAAATTCAAAAACTGTTAAGAGACAAGTAGATTACAGGTTAGTAAATTACAAATTTACAAGTCTGAGCACATTAACTTTTTAATTACATCTTTTAATGAATGATAAGAATGGTCATAATCAAATACCTTCTAAAGTCCCTTTTATTCTTTTTGATTTTAAGTTTGAACACGCGGCTGTCGAAGTACTTTATATATTGTGCTACGATATGCAAGCCGTCTTACTAAAGATTACCGTGTGCCAGATGAAAGTATTTCTCAACAAAACGGAGTCAATAATAAACTATACCCGTTTAATAAACTATGCCCATTTAATAAACTATGTTTACGCTTATCTTATTCTATCTCCCGCGGGCTTTCAAGCTAAAGATACCTGAAATCAAAGCTTGATATTTCTTATTTTTCCTTGAATACCGTACTGAAGAACTCAGAGGTTTCCTGTTCTGCAAATTCTAGGAAATAAATTGGGGCAGAGGATAGCTGAGATACATAGAATTTTAGCTCTGCAACTTTGTCAAAATAGAACTTAAAACAAAACCTTATTTATAGTAAAGTTTCATTATGTACGTGATACCATGATTCGAAAATGCACTGAGCACGGCTATTTTAGAGGAGGCAGCTGTCTGCAGTGTAAACGCCCTGGAAGATACCTGCTGGACGATAACAAGGAAGAAAAGCTTGGTAGGTTTGTATCTGGCACTCTCCGGCATTTCCCAGAATCTGTAGGAGTTAAAATGGACAGATTCGGTTGGGTTAATATCAACGATTTCTGTGACGTTATGAGAAAGCGATATAACTGGATGAGGAAGGAATACCTTTATGCGCTTGTAGAATCTGATGAAAAAGGAAGGTACGAGATCCGCGATTCAAGAATCAGGGCACGTTACGGGCACTCTGTTGACATTGATCTGGATTACAGGGAAAGCGATTCTCCATATCTGTATTATGGGGCAAGCCCTGAAGAAGTTGATGTTCTGCTGGAGAACGGAATTTTTCCAATAAAGCAAAGATATGTCCATCTCAGTACTTCGTATGAAAAGGCAGTAGAAGTGGCTCTTATTCATACTGAAAACCCTGTCATCCTTCAAATCGATGCCTTTAAAGCTCAGGAAGATGGGATCTCTCTCAAACTTGCAACTGATGACATCGTACTTGCAGAAAAGATACCTCCTGAATACCTCTTTGTCGTTGAAGATTGATTTAGGGCTGATTTCAAAAGAATAACTTCAAAAGAATAACTTCAAAAGAATAACTTCAAAAGAATAACTTCAAAAGAATAACTTCAAAAGAATAACTTCAAAAGAATAACTTCAAAATACTGATTTTTAAATTTCCAGCAAGGTATTTATGGTACTTTTCCTTCTCTTTTCTTTTCTTTTCTTTCTCTTTCAACTCACGGAAATTTCAAAAAAGCCTTCTTTTTTTTCTATCCTGAATTTGACACCCAGAAACTGTTCAGTAACCCAGATATTTGTCGTAGTATGAAGAGAGAGTTCACGAACAGTGTAAGAACTATTTCCTGCAAGAGCCATGTACGGTATTAGCTGGTCTGCCAGATGTGTGTCCACCGAGGCTCCTGATCTAAGTTCAGGAATAATTTCATCGGCGGCATGTTTGCCTACTTTTTCTGCGGGAAGTCCTCTTTCCCCAAGGGCACTCCCACCTATATAGCCTGTCCAGAGGGTTATCCCGCTTCCAGTGGAAAAAGCTTCAAAGGATTGGGTTTCAATTTGAGAGGGATACCCGGCTTCCATTAATCTCGTACTGGCAGCTTCAGCCTGACGTAAAGGTACATGAGCCGGAAGATTCGAAGCATGAGAAATTCCCTTGATTTCGTCCTCTTCTTTTAAAAAATGAAATCCTCGCAGCCTGCAAGGTTTAAAATAAGCTGAAACTTTTCCCCCTCCTTTAGGGTAGTAACCATGTTCTTTCAGAGTTATGCTGCCTGAATATCCAAGTTGCTCCAGAGCCCTAAAGGTTATATGCTGCAGGTAGTCTATTGTTGGAGACCATGCCACGTCGGTTCCTCCTTTTATAGTGAGCTCGACCTTCTTTTTTGCAAACGGCAGGGCAGGCATAATGCACTGGAGGAGCAGGGTTATGCTTCCTGCAGTCCCGATATCAATATCATACTTACCCCCCTCTATTTCCACTGGAATAAAAGAAATTTCAGTAGAGCCTGGAAAAAGTCCAGATATCTGAGCTTTGCAGATCCTGGCTGCAGTTTCTAGTGCCTTTAAATGCTGCTGTTTCAGGCCTGGACTTGGCCTGTTTTTTCTGATATTAGTAATCTTTATCCCTTTTCTGGTAACTGCGGAAAGAGCAACAGCCGTTCTGACCAACTGCCCTCCTCCTTCACCATAAGAGCCGTCGATCTCTAACATTCGCTTCCTCCACATTTTCCTAATTTCATCTTACGTTATTCTGCTGCTTTCCATTTACTTTGCTTCTATTTTCTTTCCTTCCATTTACTTTGCTTCTATTTTCTTTCCTTTCTTTTCCTTTATATTTCGGATTGCAGCTTTTACAGCTGGTCTGAGAGGATCCACAAGCATAGAGACCGGTGGTGCATAGCAAGTCTCTAGGTCAAGAAGGTCTCTAATAGTAGCTTTCTTTCGGATTGCTAGAGAAAGGGCATCGATCCTTTCTTTTATTCCCTCTCCTCCGGCAAGCTGCGCCCCCACCAGAACGTCGTCTTTGAACAGGAGTTTAATGTACAGGTCTTTACGGCCCGGATAATAGGAGGCTCTTGTACGCCCCCGTGAAAATCCTGTGTTTATCTTTATTCCATGGCTTTCAGCCTCTTTTGAGGTAATGCCAACTCCGCCAAATTGTAAATCTCCTGCCACGGCTACCCAGGGGTTGGCAAGTGACCCGAGAGGAGTACGTTTTCCTGTGATATTATTGCCGATTATGTCGGCCATATGTCGGGCTGTCGTGCCAAGCTGACTTAATTTTGCTTCCCCTGTTATAAGGTCTATTACCTCCACACATTCCCCGCCTGCATATACATAGGGAAGAAATTCTTCTCCTGCCTTATTTCTTGCCTTATCTACTGCCTTAACTTGGAGCATTTCATTTACAATTATTCCTCCTGCCTTTCCGATTTCGATACCGGTTTCCAGAGCAAGGGATACTTCAGGTCTAACTCCACTTGCAAGAAGTACAAGATCTGCAGAAAGCTGCCTATCCCCTACATATAGTGTTTTTTCTTTCCAGAAATTTTCAGGATAAACAGCAAGTTTCCCGGAGATGACCTCAATCCCGAGACTTTCCAAATGTTCTCTTATGATTTCGGAAATGTCAGGGTCCAGTTGTCTGGAAAGCAGGTTTTTACTCCGGTTTATGAGGAAGGTTTTAATTCCCCTTTTTGAAAGTGCCGCTGCACACTCTATTCCTATTGTTCCTGCACCTATTATGCAAACTCTCTCAACAATTTCCAGGGCTTTTTCAAAAAGCACCCCATCATCAAGACTCCTCAGAGTAAAAATACCATAAGGGAGAACATTTGTACTGCCTGTTAGAGGTATAAAGGGAAGGCTACCTGTGGCGATAACGAGTTTGTCAAAAGGATAAGTTCCTTCTCCTGTCCGAACAACTTTTAAATCCAGGTCTATTGAGTTGACACACTCGTTTAGCCTGACATCTATTCGATTTCTTTTGAAAAAATCTCTGGGTTTCACTATTAATTTTTCAAAGCTCTCAATTTCCCGGCCCAGAACAAAAGGGATTCCGCAGTGGCTGTAAGCAGTATGGGAATCTCTTGAAATTACGGTAATCTCAAAATCGCTCTGTCTTCGAATTTTGGTAGCAACAGCCATGCCACAGGCTCCCCCTCCTATAATAACTACTTTTATGGGATCTTTTTTTTCGAGGTTCTGTGTGGATACTGCTCCCTGAAATTTTTCATTAGCTTTGGCTGCTTTCTGGATTTCATCTACAACGCTTTTTGTGCCAAAATTGCTTCCCATACTCTCAGTAATTGTGTTTCACGCCTATTATAAGTATTTAAGTGTCCGAAAAGCTTTCAGGTTAACGAGTAGAAAATTCTCAAAGCGGTTTATCAAGGCTATTTGATCAAGCACTTTTTGAAAGACAAGTTACTTGAAAATCTGCCCTTCCCACATGAGAATACGCTTGGCATAATCCGAAAAAAAGCACGAAAAGGACTTATAGTGTTCAGGGGTGCTGAACGAGCGAGTTTGGGAGTGGGGGGTTAGTACATAAAAAAGTTTCTATGTCTCGCCCGTTCAATTTTTTACAAGTCTTTTTTTTTATATATACTTTTCTAAATTTTCGACTCTATTATTTTTTAAAATTTTCTATATTTCTTATGACCTGTTCTGAAAGACTTCTTCTGGAGTTGTTTTGAAAGTCTCTTATCTTCAAGACATCAAAAATGAAAAATGACTTTGATTTGATAAAACTCTTTAAATAACCACAAAGTTCTTAAATCCTGCCGGCATTAAATACATGAATTTAAAACATATGACGCACAGGGTTCCTCATTTGCCAAGACTCCTTTAAAAGCGGGAGGGAACTGTTTTGTCAGATCATATCATTGATTAACAACTTCACCTATTCACCATTGCTAAATTCGTAAAGATAATCCAATGTAACTAATCAATATGCAAATATAATAAAACTTCAGATTTACTACATTATCACTCAGGGTTAAAATACCATTCAACGTAAAACTGGAATTATATCTCATCACCCATGAAGTAAAAGTCAAAAAGTGCTCTCGATAAACCTGATACACATTTCACTTACCGCTTACCAGTTATCACTACAGAGCCCATAAACCACGGGATAGGGCGTCTGGCATATATCGGCTTCATGCCCGGATTACCCGTTTTTAAGGGTATTTCTTGAAAACCTCAGTTATCAGGCTAATTGAAATTCGAACACTTTTTTTGGCTTTTGGCGCTGAAGTTTATCTCAGGGTCATAATAAAAACTTATGTTAGGAAAAGGGCTTTCGAGCAGATATTGGAAAGTCTCAGGAACAACGCAGTTATTATTATCTGCTATTTGAAAGTTAAGAGATTCTAGATCTAAGAGAGCCTTAAGCCAGGCTAACTCAGGTCTGGAACTTTACCAGGTTCTCATAAGGTAAGAGCTTCCACTCGATACGTAAATTTCTGGCACTCTACCGGATAAGGTCTTCTGGCATAAGTATAATGGAAACTCAGGCAGGTTCGGAACTATCTTTCCGGCTACAGTTATAGTTAATTTTTAAATCTGCCCCTTCAAGGGTGTTTTATCCCTGATCCGATATAATATCTGATTTTTTACTATTTTTGCATTGTCCAGGGCTTTACGAGTTTTCGGAGTCTAGAGAATAGTTTATGTTATCAGAAAACTCGACGGATCTAATTCAAAAATGCAATTAATTGTAACTGTTCAAAATGAAATTCCTAGTGAATTTAATTTAATGAACCTATCACGATAATGCAATTAATTGCAACTGTTTGAAATGAAATTCCTAGTGAATTTAATTTAATGAATCTATCACGATAAATCATTCACAATATATGAGGAGAATTCACATGCAAAATACGGATACTACAAAATACATCATTCATTCTAAGATTAATGCAGATGGGGTAATTGAACGTCCTGATATCGTAGGTGCGATCTTTGGGCAAACTGAGGGATTACTCGGGGCTGACCTTGATCTCCGTGACCTGCAAAAAACTGGCAGGATTGGCAGGATCGAGGTAATGGTTACGGCTAAAGGAGGGAAGACCAAAGGAAATATCTTTGTTCCTTCAAGCCTTGATAAGGTCGAAACCTCAATTCTTGCCGCGTCGCTTGAGACCATTGACAGAGTCGGGCCATGCAGTGCCAAAATCGAGGTTTTCCAGGTAGAAGACGTAAGAGCTGTAAAGCGAAAGAAGATTATTGAAAGGGCAAAACTCATTTTTACCAAAATGTTTGATGAGACCGTTCCCGAATCCCAGGAGCTGGCCGACGAAGTCCGACAGTCCGTAAGAGTCGATGAACTCACTTACTATGGAAAGTCCAGAATTCCCTGTGGGCCGAATGTACTTAACTCAGATGCCATCATTATTCTCGAGGGAAGGGCTGACATTCTGAACCTGCTCCGCTATGGTATAAAGAATACCATATGCGTAGGGGGAACAAATATTCCTCCGGAAGTTGCAGAACTTACTAAAAAGAAAACAGTAACAGCGTTTACTGATGGAGACCGTGGAGGAGAACTCATAATACGTGAGCTCCTGCAGGTGGCAGATATCGACTATGTTGCCCGTGCTCCCGATGGAAAATGTGTAGAGGACCTTGTCCAGAAAGAAGTTATACGAGCTCTTCGTCGGAAAGTCCCTGTAGAGCAGATTATCGAGAAATACGGAATCCAGGAGAGGGAAGGTGAAGAAAGTGCATGCAGAGTGGAGAGAGGCTCCAAAAGAAAGATAAGGGCACCTGAAATTGCTCCCCGGATTACTGAAAAGAAGCTGCACAAGCGTGTTAAAGTTCACAGGGTCTCTTCAAAGCCAGACCTTTACGGGGAGGAACTTTCGGAAGAAGCAGCGAGAGGAAAAGAATCTATAAAAGCTTTTGAAAAAGTTTCTGAAAAAACTGCTGAGAAAGTCTCGGAAATGGTTCCTGCGCCGGCAGAAAAAGTCAAAACGAGATATATCGTCGCAAAACCTCATATTTCATCAAGGACAGTTCCTGCTGCCGCCAGAGTTCCCAGAGAAAAGCCTGCCGAGAAGGTTCCTGCAGCTGTCAAAGTTCCTGGAGGTGAGGCGGTCAGAGTCTCTCCTGCTCCGGTAAAGACTGTCCCAGTTTCTCCTGAAGCCACTAGGTTCAGACCTCATGTCGAAGCTCTGAAAGGAACTTTAACGGCCAGAATTCTTGACTCCCAGGATAAGGTAATAGAGGAGATTGCGGTGCGGGACCTTGCGAGCAGGCTGAAAACCTATAAAGAAAACATCCAGAGCGTAGTTTTTGATGGCGTAATTACTCAGAGGCTCGTTGATATTGCCTCAAGTAATGCAATTAAGAACCTTATAGGTGTAAAGATAGGGAATATAGCTAAGGTTCCTGCTGATATGGAAGTTTTGACCGCAAGCATGCTTTGAGAGACCTTTACTTCTCTCAATATTCATTCTTTTTTACTCCCTTTTGTTAATTTCCATTCTTTTTCACTTCTCTTTTCTTAATCTTCACTTTTCTCTATTTCTTTTTCCCTCTCCCCTCTTTCCTATCTCTTTTTTCCCTCTCCCCTCTTCTCCCCTCCCTCTAATTTTCCGTTTCTTCTATCATAATGCTTAATCTTCTTCTATTTTTACCCATTGAGTTTCCAGTCTCTTTTTCCATCTTCCCTTTTTTCTTTTTCCATCTTCCCTTTTTTCTTTTTCCATCTTCCCTTTTTTCTTTTTCCATCTTCTCTTTCATTTTTTCAAGTTTTTACTCTCTTTTTTGTTTCTTTTCTTAATTCAAGGGCAGTGTACTGTTTTTATTTTTTAAATCTGGTTTTTTCCATGAGTCAGTGACTTTCTTGCCCTCGTTTTTCTAAACACAATATCCTATACTTTCCATCTTTTTCTAAAGTCAATTCCATCTGGATTGTCATCTTTAATCTTTATATATAGGATTCACAGGATCACCACGATTTGGCATTATTTCACACCGCAGTGCTAAACTTCACACTTTCTCCCATAATCCTTCATTATTTATCATATACATTATATAGAAAAGTTTATCATATAAAACTAGGAAGTTCATTTCCTCGGATAATTCTTTTATCCGATTCAAGATAATATTAAATTGATCTTGTAAAATTGTAGGTCTGTTCGCTATGCACAAGGAAGAGCTAATACAACTACACACGTATATGGCCCAGATGAAGAGATATTTTGAAAGGCACGGGGTAACGCACGAATTCGATGACTATAAGGCTTTATCCATAAGCCCTGTACACATTCACCGGAGCAAGGCAGATCATAAGCGCGCAATTTTTATTTTAGGAGGCGAGCTTGCAACTCTCATGTCCCGGGACGACCCTATCTTTGAGGAAACACCAGCTCATATGAGGGATTCGCTGAATTCCGTCATCAAGCTCATGGGTAATAACTGATAGGGCCCTTGAAGGTGACAAAGAATTCGTTATCTGAAATTATAGATTCCAGATACTTTTGTTTTGAAATTAGGAGACGATAAGGGTGAAGATGCATTTTCATCACCATCCCGTCCTCTCCATCTGAGTAATATTTTTTTTCGGTCCAGCAGGGTACAAATCCTATGGACCTATATAATTTTTGTGCTCCTTTGTTACTGTTTCTTACTTCGAGCCTTGCGTATCGAAGTCCGTTTGCAACAAATATGTCACAGATAGCATGAATTAGTGATGTACCTATTCCTCTTCCCCGATATTCTTCTTTGACACCGACAGAAAAAATGTGCCCCTCATTTTCTCCAGAACGGTAGCCTACTACATACCCCACGACTTTTCCATCCTGCTCTGCAACAAGGAAACCATCTCCAACGGTTTCGTAAAAGCTCATATATAAGAGGGAGTTGTGCTCCGAAAAGGCCTCACTTTCAATTTCAACTACTTCTTGAAAGTCCTCAGGTGCAAAACGCCTTATCATAATATCTAATATATTCCTGCCATTTTATTATTTCTTCGAGAGGAGAAGTTTCTTCTAAATTCCTCCCGAAGTTCTTCTGAAGTCATTTTGAAGTCCTACAGTTCAGATTTCATGAACTTATTTCAGTATAGCTGATTTTTCATAGACCTAATTTTCGTAGACCTGATTTTCATAGAACTTGTTTTCGTATAACTGATTTCAATATAACTTATTTAGAGGTCCGCATGCGAGCTCAGAGTTTCTTGATATGCCTGACATCCACTGCAACTCCTCTACTGGATTTTACCATTTCCTCTCCGCTCATCATAGCTCGCCCTACACAGAGCGCTTTTTTCCCGAGCACAATTACTTCATCATTAGGCCTTATTCCCGGATCAGCCTCGATAACTCCTGGGGCAAGGATGGAACCGCGTGGGAGAAAATCATCAATTTTTACCAGGTATTTCTTGTTTTTTAGCATCCTTTCAGCCCCTTCGAGGGAAAGAGCAAGCATTCCGTATTGTGGAACCAGGGTTGCGAGTTGTTTTTTTCCGGAAAAGAGCTGATACTTGGGGAAGCGGCCTTTGACTGCAAGCTTTCCGGTTTCTTCAGAGAAAAGAAATGCAGCACTTTCTCCAAACTGATATTCTGCAATAGCTCTCACGAAATTCTTTTTGTTTTCTTCCGCGTTCAGGCTTTTCCTGCTGAAACTTTCGGATGTGCAGATTGACTCAACGGTCTTCTTGAGGTTTGAAAGAGCTTCCATAGAAACAAGGCTTCCTGTGGCAGTATAGGTTATTTCAATCCCAAGCTTGTCTGCCGCTCGTTCACAGATTTCCCTGTATGCCCCTTCTACATGGGCAACTATGGCCTTGTACCTGTATTTTGAGAGATAAGCCTCAAGGCAGCCGGAAACCCAGGCTTTTTCTTCTTCGTCCCAGTGCCCTGTAACCGCAGTGTCATAATGGGCTGCTGGGTATGTCAATTCCAGTTCTCTGGGTACTATTCCAAGAGGCGAGGTTAAAATCACTTCATGGGCGAATTTCCGATATTTTCCTAGGGCCAGAATAAATTTCTGATGGGATTGGGAAGTTGAGTAAGGTTTTCTGGCCGCGCATGGCAAAAGCACGAGGATCTCAGGGTCCGGAGGTGTATACCTCTCCTGTATGCGCCGTGCAAACCTCACCACTTCGACTCGAGATAGAGCCTCCGAGGTATCTGCAAGAAGCTGGTTTTGCCGAAAAGCAGGAACTCTTTCTTCAAGGTAAGAGTATTCGAAATCTCCAAGTCTTAACAGGGCTGTGAGCCAGGGCTTGACCCTGCACTGGCCTTCAATATATTCTCTCAATGTTCCTGCCCTTATCCTTTCCCGCACAAGGGAAAGTTCGGCTTCGAGAGCATTCTTGTTGTGAGCTGAAAGGAATTTTGCTCTCTCGATCTTCGGAAGCTTCCTGAGCTCTGTAGGTGTACTTTCAGCACATACCCTGCACCTGCAAGGAAACTCTGTCAGGGAGTCAAGATAAAAGCTGCCTGCTGCTGTCAGGTAGATATCAGAATAAGCTGCAATTTCTGCTCTGGTATCGTCCAGAACATCAACTCCGAGGTAGACCAGCATAGCTATATTTTCAGGAAGCGCGAGGTTTGGGGCATAAAGAGCTGTATCAGGGGGAATCTGGTTTCTAAACTCTATTACGGTCTCGAGAAATCTTCGTGCGTTGTTTTCCAGGGTACCTGCCCCTTCCATTACATACAGGTCGGTTTTCTCTGGCTTTTCTCCTATTCTAAGGAGAGAGCCTGTAGGGCCTGCATCTTCAACGTTTTCGCCTTTAAGATCAGTAAATTTTTCGACTTTCCCGAGAGACTCGGCTGGAATGGCAGGCGGATAGACTTGATGCGGCAGGATTATAAGAGTTCCTTTTCCTGCTTTTTCCCGGATTTGCTTTACGCGTGCTTCGAGCTCTGCATCGGATTTTACACCCCAGAAACTTCCTGCGTCAACAACAGGGCCGGGGTTTTCAAGCTTTCCAAGTTCTGCCGCATTCAAAATGCAGGGCGTATGAAGCTCGGGAGACAGCAGAAGTTTTCCTATCCTTGCTGCTCCGTCTCTCTGTTCTATCTCAAAGTACCGTGTCATGTTTGTCCTCTTATGTCTATCAGGATGTAAAGGTTTGTCCTGCACTTTTTCCTGAAAGTTCCTTTTAGTCCTCGTTTTTCTGAAGCTGAAAGGTTCTCAGCTTTACGGTTTATTCCATGCTAACTCCTCAAAAGGAGAATGGTATTCTTCGGAAGAAAGGAGGATGGTATATTTTTATATATTATTAATCTTGATTATCTGCTGCAACTCATCTTTCATTTGTCTGTCATTGTCTGTCTCAAGCCGTGACAGAAATTCTATTTTTCACATTTGAACTCCAATTTGAGGTCTAGAATGGATATAACTGCAGAACTTCAAAAAATCGTTGGTGGACGACTATCAGTCTCGCCTTCGGAACTTTATTGTTATTCTTCTGACGCATCCCAGGTAAAGGGAATGCCTGATTACGTGGTACGCCCGAAAAGCACAGACGAAGTAAGCCGGATTGTCAGGCTTGCCTATGAGAACGAGATCCCTGTGACTGCAAGGGGAGCAGGCACCGGACTTGCAGGCGGTGCAGTCCCTGTTAAAGGGGGCATTGTGCTGGATATGTCGGGCATGAATCGGATTCTTGAAATCGATATCGATAATATTCAGGTCCAGGTAGAACCCGGGATTATTCAGGATGCTTTAAATGAAGCACTAAAGCCGTATGGCTTTTTCTTTCCTCCAAATCCTGGCAGTTCAGCCATGTGTACTATCGGGGGTATGATAGCTTATAACGCAAGCGGAATGCGCTGTGTTAAGTACGGTACTACCAGGCACTATGTTCGCGACCTTGAAGTGGTGCTTGCGGACGGGACAGTTATTCATACCGGTTCAAAGATGCTGAAATCCGCAGCAGGATATGACTTGACCCAGCTTATTGTGGGTTCGGAAGGCACACTCGGTATTGTTACAAAAGCCAGGCTTAAGATTGCCCCTCTCCCGAAAACCCGAAAACTGGTAATTTCTTCCTTTGAAAACGCGGAAATTGCAGGGCAGGCAGTCGTAAAAACCTTCTCACACGGGGTTATTCCCTCAGCCTGCGAGATTCTGGACAGGGTTTCCCTGCAGGTTCTCAAACGTTACGACCCAAACCTTGTGCTTCCTTCAGAAGGCGATGTGATTCTTTTCGAGGTTGACGGCACTGAAAGCTCGGCACGTGAAGCTGCAGAGCAGATAATGAAAGTCTGTACTCCCCTGGCTCTCTCCATAAGGCTTGCAGAAAGTGAAAAGGAAATGGCAGATATCTGGGCAGCCAGAAAACTCGTAGGGGCTGCGGTTTCTCGCCTGGATCCAACAAAGAGCCGCATCTATGTAGGAGAAGATGTGGGAGTTCCCATAAAGCAAATTCCGGAACTGCTAAAACAAGCACAGGAAATCGCTGAGAAATTCAACCTGCCAGCTATGAAATACGGGCATATAGGAGACGGAAACCTGCACTTTGCACTTTTCATTGATGTCCTGAATAAAGATGAATGGGACCGCCTGAACAAAGCTGCGGATCTTATTCACAGGACAGCGATTGAGCTTGGAGGCACAGTTAGTTCCGAACATGGAATAGGTGCGGCCAGGGCCGAATACATGAAAGCTCAATGGGGTCCTGCCCTTGAGGTAATGCGTGCGATCAAAAATGCCCTTGACCCGAAAGGTATACTGAATCCGGGCAAACTGGGGTTGTGAGAACATGAAAAACGAAGGAAAAAAGGGAACTGAGCAGGCAAAAAAACCTGAAAAAACCAAAATAACCGAGAATGAGATTAACGGGAACAAGCGCGGAAAGCAGACCTTTGAGGTTGACCGCAGGTCGGTTTATAGATGCGTACAGTGTGGAACCTGCCGCTCGGTTTGCCCTGTATTTGACGTGGTAGGCTGGGAATCTGCCAATACACGAGGCAGAATGCTCATCATTAAAAGTCTGCTCGAAGGCAGGCCTCCTTCCGAAGACGTTCTTCCAAGCCTTGCTTCCTGTACAACCTGCGGGATCTGCGCTTCCAGATGCCCTGCAGGAGTAAACCCACCCGAGGTTGTTGAAGCTGCTCGTGCCCAGCTTGTGAAATGTGGCATCACGACTGAAGCCCAGGAAAACTTGAAATCAGCCATTATGACATGCGGAAACTCGTTCGGGGAAACAAGAGACCGTAAACACTGGCTCTCCGAAGCAGAACGTTTAAAACTCCCCGAAAAGTCCTATTATGTCTATTTCGTGGGCTGCTTCGATTCCTACCGCTACCCGGAGTTTGCTAAAAAAACGTTTGGAATTCTGCAGCAGTTTGGAGTGACTCTCCTGCCTGATGAGCAGTGCTGTGCTTCTCCTCTCCTGCGTACCGGATTTAAGGAGGATGCGGAAAAGGTCATGGAGCACAACCTTGAGCAGATCCGGAAAGTGGGCGCGCACACAATTATCACAAGCTGTGCCGGTTGTTATACAACGCTAAAGAACAACTATCCTGAAGAACTTAAGGTTATAAGTCTCCCTGAATTCCTTGCCGAACACCTGGAAGAACTCAATTTGAAGAAACTTGATTTTACAGTTACTTATCACGACCCCTGCCACCTGGGCAGACATAATCAGATTTATGATGCTCCAAGGAAGGTTATCCAGGCAATCTGTACTCTCAAGGAAATGAAATACATTAAAGAAAATGCACGCTGCTGCGGCGGCGGAGGCGGAGTACGGGCAGGGTATCCTGATATTTCCCTTGAGCTTGCAAGAAACAGGCTTCAAGATGTGCCAGAAGGAGTAGATTACATTGTCACTTCCTGCCCTCTCTGCGTAAGGAACCTCAGGGATGCAGGCGGAGATATCGAGGTTATTGATATTGTAGAACTCGTGGCAATGGCAATGGAGTATTTTTAGAACTGAGAACTACATGAAACTCAATTAGTTAGGCTGTTTATTATAGTCCACTTTCAATGATATTTCTTTACCTAACTTCGCTAAAAATTTTAGTCAATTTGCAAAATACATCGGCAAATTGAAAATTCTTTACACTTTTGCACGTTTGCAGAATACAGACTAGTGCATCGATTCCTAATTAATTCCTCTTTTTTTATATCATAATTCTGCCAGGCATTTCGTCCCTTTCTTTAATATTATATTTCCATTTAAACACAACTGGTTTTTCGTTAATCTGGTCTATATATCGATTAATCCTTTCCCCTAATTCTTTTATTGAATCAACTCTTATTCCTCTCAATAAACTTCTGGTCATTTTACTGAAAAAACTTTCAATAATATTTAACCACGAAGCATGCTTTGGTGTGAATACAAATTCAAATTTATCAGGAACAGTTTTCAGGTATTCTCGAGTTTCCTTTGAGGTATGTATTTTGTGATTATCCATGATAATTTTGATCTTTTCTTCTGGATAAATTAACTCAAGTTCTTTAAGGAATTGAATGAATTCCCAGCTTTTATGTTGTTCAAATACTTTATAAGTGATTCTTCCTGAGATCAAATCAATTCCAGCTAACAGCGAAAGAGTTCCATGTCTTTTGTATTCATAATCTCTTGCTATTGTAGAATAATGCCCTTCTACCGGCATTAGATCTGGGTAAACATTTCCAATTGCTTGAATACCTGGCTTTTCATCGTAGGAAATGATTACTGATTCAATTTTTTCTTTTTTTATATTTTTCACTTAATTCATTAGCCTCTCTATATGTAGCGAAGACATTGGCTGCTTTTTGATCAAACTCTGGGTCAACCTTAGCAACATAATATTCTATCTTATGTGGTTTTATGTTGCTTGCATTGAAAATCTTTGAAATAGTTCCCTGAGTTATCGAAGATAAATCAGGGTATCCTTCTTTGACACAATTTTCCCTGATATGTCTCGCAAGAAGTCTCTGAGTCCAGATTTCATGAGGATAACCAAGATCTTTCGGCTTCATACATGCAAGTGAAATTACAAAAGCTCGTGATTCGGCACTAATGTCTTGAGGTCTCCCACTTCTGGGTTTGTCTATTAAACCTTCTTTAACCCCTAAATCTAAAACTCTTTTTATCCATTTTCTGACAGTTGTATAATCTACTTCCAACTCTCTGGATATTTCAGTATCATTTTTTCCCTGATAGCTTAAAAGTATGATTTTAGATCTCTCAATAATGCTTGCTGCTTGATTT
>Ga0183101_1000691_pt1 | contig 29096 bp, 27 predicted proteins | sample Biomet3_FD_127790 | JGI IMG/M metagenome (GOLD analysis project Ga0183101, IMG submission 127790) | Microbial communities from bioreactor (seeded with sewage sludge) at LBNL, California, USA - Biofuel metagenome 3 | ecosystem: Engineered > Bioreactor > Anaerobic > Unclassified ...
CAAATGGGAATTCTGCCATTATATTTTGCCTCCTAAATCAAAGTTATAATGCGTTAATAAGTTCATCCAGGGCAGCATAGTGGTCTGCCTTACTCAGATTCCCGAAGGACATCGTTGCGTTCTGGATGTAGTTTCTGTCAATTGCGATTGCTTTTACATCTGAAAAGTTCTTTGTTCCGGACAGTACCTGATTAATATAGTATTTTATGTGTCCTAAAACAATGAGTGTGTCATAGGTTCCATTGCCATCAAGCCCTGGCCAGTTAGGATCAGTTACATAAAAGCCGAGCTGGTGAAGATTGATGTACTTGGCTTTGACATCCTTGTCCACAAAGCCAGGCATTGAGCTGCCGGTTGCTGCAATAGGGATGTCTTTTGCTTTTGCGATCTTCACTGCCCTGTCCAGGAGTTCCGGGTCAAGGATTTTGGTCCCAACTACAAGAAGCGGCCTCTTTGCTTTTGAAATCAATTTAGCTGCGATTTCTGGAGTTGTTGTTTTTGCAGTTGTTACTCCATAGCTGGTGAAGAGCTTGGTGTTTTTGGTAGTGTCTACCATTTTCAGGCCTCCTTGCAAAGTCTCTTGAGGTTAGTGGGCTGTGCTGAGACGTCGAATTTGATCTTCGGACCGGAGATAACTTTCTTCCTCTTCCAATCAATTTCCCAGCCATGCTCGGTTTCCAGTCTCTTGAGGAGTTCCTCACGTTTGGCAAGTGGGAGGTCAGCTTCGGTTCTGACGAATTTCCACCAGTCTTCGGGCTCTACACCAAGGTACTTCTTAGAGAGTTCCATCCAGTGGGTCAGCTTTATGGACCTGCCCATACTGTTATCGGACGGGCGGATGCAGGCTTTTGCCATCATCGGAATTGCTTCCTGCCAGGTTTCTGCAGTTGTTAACAGGAATTCCGGTGCTGGTGGGATGTTCATCTCTGAGCCGTCTCTGGCATCATAGACTTTCCACTTGGACTCATCATAGTTCTTGGCGATCAGGGCTCTCCTGTACTTGGAACCATGCGGACCGAGCACTGCAGGGATACCATATATGTTACATCCGGTACCGATTGCAGCAGCCTTCTGTGAGTATCCACCCCAGGCAAGTCCGCATGCACCTACACGGTTAAGCGTATAGTCTGCAATTTCAGCAAGGTTTCCTGTCATGTTCCTCTGAGCAAAGATTCCGGCAACTTTTTCGGCAGCTCCACTGATGTGTGCATTGGACACACAGGAACCAGTGTTAAGCAGTCCACCGCCTGCAAATGTACCTGGGTACTTTTCGTAAAGGGTCTTGCCATCTTCATCCTTGTACATACCGATGTCCATTGCGGAACAACCGCTTACAGCCAGGAGGTAGTTTCTCTTCAGGAACTCTTCGGCGATGAGGTAGACATCTTTAGTACCAGCTGGATAGTTCGGACATCCGATGATAGCAATGATACCTGGGGTAGTTCCCATAACGAGGTTCAGGCCTTCTTTCCTGATTTCCGCGTCACTTGCCTGTCCTCTGCCAGCTCTAACCAACCCTTTCTCTTCGCTGATAGCCTTCTGTGCAGCTTTCTCAATCACGTTTACGATTGGGATTTCTTTCTTACAGACCTGTTCGCAGCGGCGGCATCCAATACAGCGGTCATGGAGAGCTTCAAGGTATTCGTAGCTTCCCTTGGCTGCAAATTCCAGAGCTTCTGGGATTTCGAGCTCTTCTGGGCATGCAAGCATGCATTCTCCGCACTTGACACACTTGTCGATATATACCTTGAATTCTTCATCAGTTGGAATTGCTGTTATGCCTTCTGCATCGCGGATTGGAGCCATTACCTGGGCAAGCTTCGGGACAAGTTCTCCAAGTTTTTCGTAGTCAAGCATTACGCAACCAGGGATTGCTCCTGACTTTAATTCCTCAATTATTGAATCCACATCTGCGTCTGTACGGTCCGGCAGGCCCATCATTATCTTTTCATTAGAAGCGATAACAGGGATCTTGAGCTTCTGGGATTCTGACAGCACATCACCGCGGACGCACTGTTCATCGACAACAATTACATCAGGCATTCCGGAGCGGATAATCTTCAGTTCTTTGGCCAGGGATCCTACGATCTTGGCATATGGAGCTCTCCTGTCGGCTTCTTTGTACCTGGTCATATCGAATGCGGTACAGCAAAGGCCGGCAATTTCCATCTTGTCGGTCAGGCTATTGTCTTCCATGTAGTCCATAATATAAGTTACACCGGCAACATTGTGTCCGATTGCGACAATGAGCGGCTTGGACTTGTCAATAGCTCCCATTCCAATTTCAATGAGTGGGGCTTCGGGGTCAGCTTTCGGGAAATCGTATGCTGAAACCTGAGCGATATCAGAAACTTCCATACCAACATGGTCAAGACTGCCGCTGAAGAGGGCTTTTGAATCGTAGTCAATTTCTGCGCTTTCCTGTCCTGCATGGATAGTTGCAAGTAGCTGAGTGAGCTCTTCTTCAACATACTCCATTGGAGCCCTGCATTCTCCAAGAGTCTTCGGCTTATATCCTGTACAGATTGTGACATTTGGAGTTAGGACATTTGATTCTCCGAGACTTATTGGGTAGTCTTCACCAAAGACTTCTATTACATGTTCAAGCAGGTGGCGACCGTGGGCAGCGTGACATGCAGTACCTGTAATCACACGAAGGAAGAATTCCCTTCCCGTGTGGCCTGCCATGTCAATACCACAGGCACCTCTCTTATTTTTAGACAGGTCACATGGTCCATAAGTACAGTAGCAGCACTGGTCACACATGGGGGTCAAGACAGGTTCATAGCGGTTGAGCAGGATAAAGTTCCAATCATTTCTATAAGCTGCCATATTTGCCAGAGGTGTCGGCCCCATCGGTCCTGACTCTTCCTCTTTCGCTTCCTTGGCAACCTCCTTTGCTGCCCCTACAATATTGTTAATAGTGATCTGAACGGATTCCAGATCTTCGATAGAAAAACTCCCGGTAGTTAGTTTGCTCATTTGAGCTTTACCTCCTAAATTTGTATAAAGTCGACTTCACCAAGACGATTGCAATTTCTAATTTTTCGGCATTTGTAGTTACCAAACACTCCTTGCCGTCTGCTTAAAGTTACAACCGTGTAAGTAAATGCGCTTCTGGCAAAATGCTATTCGTTACTTTTTTTCAAATAACAAGTATTTTACCAGCGTTTTTCCAGCTAAAGTCGTTTTTAGAGGAAATATTTCCCAATAGAAGTCGTTTTTAGGGCTTAACCACTCTTCAAAGCCATTTTTACGCCCTTTGTCTCAAAAAAACCGTTTTTGCCAACGATTGAGACCTTAATCCTAAGCAGAGGTCGCTACCGATGGATAATAAACACTAACTAAATGTCTTAACGTACCAAATCTATATAATATTTTCGAATTTGTAACACGCATTTCGAGATGGGTAAAGTGGGAATGTTCAAAATCAGTGGACTTTGTGAGTTTATTTTAACTATATCTACAAAAAAGAAATTAGTGCCTTTAGATGCGGGTTTTTCAGTAAAACCTATTATGACACTGATGTTTTATCTCTTTGTGCTATTTATTGTTAACAATAACATTTTTCACTCATGTTTACAACAAATTATTATGTAAATATTTATTACTACATAAGGTACGAATCCTCACTCAAAATATATCTTTACAGTAAATATAAAATCAAATAAATTTTTTAAATTTTATAATTATATCTTTAATAATTAAATGGAAACTTATTTATAGGCTTAGCATTGCCATACTGCTTTATACAGTAAACGCCGTAAACTATTTTTGTATTTTCACAGGAAACGCATAAAAAGAAAATTTTCACTTAAATATTAATCGATTTATTTTTTAATAAAAATACTATATATCCAGATAAAAAAATAGCATTGATCCATTCTCAGTCAGTACACTCCTGAACAGATTCATTCTTGAACATAATGAGAACAACTCTTCAGAAAGAATTGGTTTTACTCTTTCCACGAGCTTTAGCCTTCTTATTTCATCAAAGGTTTGGACTAGGGAAAATTGGCTTAGTTAATAGCTTCTGAAATACGGAATTTTAAATAAGGTGAACGTCTAAGCCATAGTATCTGGATAATTTACTGGCTTATAGTCACGCCTGTACTTGTTGCAACAAAAACTCATTGTACTTCATTGAGTAGTTGTATTATTTATCCTCGTGACTATACGTATAAAGCATTTAAGTAAGCACTCAATTAATTCATAAGCGGTTCTTAAAATTAAGAGTCAGCTCTCAGAATTAAGAGTTTTAAAGTAATATAAATATCAATGATCAAGTCAATGAAAATAATATTATCGATCGATATCATTCTAAGCTGAGATTCCTCATCTGGGTTACAGGTGAGATACTCTAATCGCCTCAAATTCTATAATTGCTTCAATTTCAAGGCAGTATTATATGATATTAAATTGGAGATATATGATATTAAATTGGAGATAATTGGAACATAAATTGGAGAGTAATTGGAACATAAATTGGAGAGTAATTGGAAATATGTTTGACCTTAATGCAGCTTATATCCCTGGAGGCGGAACAGGTGGCAAGTAAAGATTCTGTTTTCGCAAGTCCGTCACTAGTAATCATTGCCCTTTGTACACTTTCATTCTTCCTGGAAATGATTCCGGGCATAGGTGATGCCTATTTTAACGCTTTTTATTTTGACCCTAAATATCTTGTAACAAGGCCGTGGACGCTTATTACATACATATTTCTACACAACGGTTTCGTTCATCTTTTATTCAATATGCTCGTCCTGTACTTCTTCGGAACTGCACTTGAGCGGCGGATCGGGAACAAACAGCTTCTGGCAATTTTTTTCACTGCCGGAATTCTATCGGCAATAGGGTATACCTTTTTAAGTCAGCCAATATTCAATATCTCGCCTGGCCCAATGATTGGCGCAAGCGGAGCAATATACGGGGTCTTTGCAGCCCTTACAATAATTGAGCCGGATATTCGTGTCTATGTTTACTTTGTCCCTATGAAACTAAAACATGCCCTGGTGCTTTTTGCTTTGCTTGATTTTCTTATGGTTAACTCATCGGACATGATAGCCCATACAGCCCACCTTAGTGGTCTCTTTGTCGGTCTTTATATGGGTTTCCGAATAAAGAAAATTCAGGAAAATGCTCTGAGATCCAGATACATTGGCAGGTGGTAACTCTGGAAGGAAATAACCTTCTAGAGGGCATATACTACTATCCGAGACCCGATCCAGGAGAGAAAATTCCTATCCTGGTTTTGAATTTCAGGAGACTATGTGCAGCCTGGTCTCCAGAATTGAAAAAGACCCTGTACTTTGAAAAAAAACCTGATGATGAAAATCTGAAAAGGGTACGGGAAATTAATCTTCTCCATGTCTATGACTGGCTTGCGGGCAGGGAAGGAGTAATAGAGCTTACTGACCCGGAGTTTGAGCAGTTCATGGAAGTTTATGAGACTTTTCTGGAAAGGCTTGGAGAAATCCAGTACATCAGACGCAAAAAAGGAAGAAGAACAGAAAACATTTTTGAACTCAAGGAATCTCCATATGTTATTCGGGAAGTGAAAAAGGGACCCTTTTCCAACAATTTATAAATAAAATTACTACGTTTTATAGATCTACGTTTTATAGATCGGGATTTTTGTTTTGCCGGAGTTTCTTCCTTCCTGTTCGCAGGAAGACTCTCAGGTTTTTCAATCCAATCGTACATAGAAGGATAGAGTTGCAAACTTTGATTGCCTTAATATGCAAATGTTTTACTACAGAAAAGCAGATATAAGGTATCATCGGATTGAATGCAAAATTGCGGTATCAAGATCTAAATCTTAGAAATTCGGAACTTTAAACCTCAAAAGCTGATCGCGGAAGCATAAACTCTGTACTGGCAGATTGGAGGGCTGCTGGAAGTGTAGCTTCCCCCAGAGTTAATGCTGTATGGTCATATGGCGCAAGCAAATAAGGTACAGGTTCCGTGAACTGTAAGATCACAGAGGACATTGATAATGAAACCTGTAAAAAGCGGAATCGACTCAATATCAAAATACCTCCGCTCGAAAAAAGAAGTTGGCAGGCGGAAAATAGGACTATTAGTGGATGGCCCGAATATTCTCAGAAAAGAATTTGATGTAAATCTTGAAGAGATAAGGGACGTCCTGAAAGATTATGGGAATATCAAAATCGGGCGCGTTTTTCTTAACCAGTACGCCTCTGACAAGCTTGTGGAAGCTATCGAAAATCATGGACTTGAACCTATAATTTGTTCGAGCGATGTTGATGTGCGTCTCGCAGTAGAGGGCATGGAGCTAGTATATAATCCTAATATTGATACTCTTGCAATCGTTACAAGGGATGCAGACTTCAAGCCGCTGTTGAACAAAGCAAATGAGCACGGCAAAGAAACTATCATTTTTGGAGTTGAGCCCGGTTTTTCCACAGCGTTAAAGAATTCTGCGGACTATGTTATTCTTATGAAGAAAGACAGAATGAGCAGTTATGATGAGTCCGACGGAATGGGATCTGGTGAAGGAAAAATTGATGCATCGGAATATCAGGACAGTATGTATGAAGAATCCATAGAAAAGACCTGATTTATGCCTGTCCTTTTTTGATATTCCTTTCTCTTTTTTTAAGGGTAGTTAACCTCTACGCCAAGGATTTCTTTTTCTCCTGCAAAAACATCACGTGCTATCTCGGCACAACCTATTGCAGCATGCCACTTTCCAAGACACTGACATTCTTGCCCCAGATGTGCACGGATTTTTTTCTGTACATATCCGAATTCGCCTACGGATCCCGCAAGAAAAACCTCTCCGGTTGTTTCATAGTCCTTAAGGAGAAGCTGCATTGACGCAATTTCCATGGCTGCGAACAGTGAAATAGTATCAAGAGCCAGGATGGCAGGGCTTTCTTCTTTTTCGGCTGCAAGGAGTAATTCTTCCCTATCTTTATATGGAGTCATTTTCAAAGCTCCGGCTTCCATAAAAGCCTGGTTGGCGGTGCAGTATCCGTTATCTACGTCCCTGATAGCTTGCAGATCAAGGGGTCCGTGATGAACACCTGGAGCAAATATGCAAGCATCGATTGCCCCAATTACCTTCCCATCGGCAATGGCAAGTGTAACAGTGTTTGAACTTATATCGGAAACTACGAAGTTATTATAACCAAGACACAGGATGTGGTAAGCAATTCCCAATTTCTCGGGACTTGTAAGATGGGAAAATACCTTCATTCTGGGATCTACCCTGCTCTCCGTATGAAGGCCAGGGATTGCTATTGCCGGAACTCCAGAGTTTCGAATGGCATCAAAAACTCTTGTGCCCCCTCCTGTCTTTTTTCCCGCTCCTTCAATACTCTTGAGCCCTCTTCCTTCAAGATTCCTGACATCCTTAATTGTGGAAAAACCATCTCCCATCGAATACGTCAGTGCAATAAGGTCGATTTTCTCACGCCGAATTTCAAAATGCTCCTCAAGCGAGGTCAAAATATCATTTTCGGACATGGCTGCTGCTTCAGCTCTCTCAAGCTCAAAGGTATGGGTACTTTTCCCTTCTATGAGAGCAAAACGCATTGCAGTTGTGCCATGATCAATCCCTATAAAGGCCAATTACCTGTCTCTCCTTTAACGCCTCAGAGGGCAGTTTTCAAAATTTTGTTCAGTTCATTCATAATTCTATCTCCCTCTTCAGCGGTCCCAACTGTTGTTACCAGTCTTATTTCCTGAAAACTCCTGCCTTCAGAGAGCAATAGCCTCAAATTCCCTCTCGCATCCGCACGCAGTACTTTTCCAGTGAGGCTGCCTCCTGCAATGCCTTTTACGGAAATTACGGTTGGGATTACCTTTTTTACTTCAGGGTGCTGGCTTACAAGCTTTACAAGTTTTTTACCTGCCCTTCCCCCGATAATTGTCGTATGTACTCCACCAAGTTTATTTTTCGAGGAGCTTTGTGCGTTCTCCTGTAAGTTAGTTTTATTTCCCATCATTCTAGTCAAACCGGTAACCTGTTCCCCTGGCAACCTTTTCCTTTTCTTACTTATCGTTTTTATATTTATCACGTATATCTATTTATCAGGTTAGAATCTCAAAGAAGTGTTGCAGACTATAAACCTTCTTATCAAGGTTTTGTCCTGAAGCCAGAAGCTATAAAAAGAAGTATCTCCAGAATCTCAGAAACACAAATATGCCAGATTCTGGATCATTTCGTTTTTCTCTAAAAACGCTTTTTTGGGAAAGTCCGTTTTTTTCGTTAAAATCAGATATTTTCAAGTTCCTTCATGCTTATGAGCTTGATACCTTCTTCTTCAAGTGTTTTAATTGCCTTTTCAATGTCATTGACCCTGACTATTAAAAGGGCTTTCTGGTCCCTGGTGACAAAGGCATATGCATAGTCAATGTTGATCTTGACTTTTCCAAACACTTCTGCAATGCGGGACATGCTGCCAGGGACATCATTCATTTCGATTCCCAGAACACTGGTTTCGGAAACGGTAAACCCTGCATCATGGAGTATTTTGTGAGCATAGTCGGATCTGTCCACAACCATGCGGATTATTCCAAAGTCTCCTGACTCAGCAATGGTAAATGCCCTTATATTTATGCCGGCGCTTTTCAGTTTATTTGCGACGTTTGCAAGTCTGCCAGGTTTATTTTCCGCAAAAAGGGAAATCTGCTTTATAATTTTATCTTCCATTCCAGCACCCATGTCCTTATATTGCTTGTTCTATGTACTTATACTGTTTACCCTTATTCTCTCTTACTTCTTTTTATAGTCTTCTTGCCAGAGTATAATATAAGTCTCTATGTTAATATAATATAGTCTCTATGTATACTTTAAGCTTACATACAGTTTTTAAGCTTATGACTACTTATAATCAACTCAGCAATAAATCGTCTATTTAGAGTGTTATTTACTGATATTGTTCTTATATATAAGCCTAAATTTTTCTGCACTGGCTATTTTAGATTACATCTGAAAATTTGATATTGTATCTGGGAATTTTATATCGCATCTGATAATTTTATATTTCATCTGTAAATTTTATCTTCCATTTGAGAACTTTACTTTACATCTGGCTCAGCATCGTAAAAGAAACTCGAGAGACCGCCCCAAAAAAGTGAAACCTGCAGGGCAGTAATATTTGCAGGTTTTGTTTTCGCTCTTTGAAGCTTTCAAATCTTTCGCTTATCGATAACTTTCTTTGATTTTCCTTCAGAGCGGGGCAGAGAGCCATGCTCCACCAGTTCTACCTGGACTGCAAGATTCAGTACGCTTTTAAGTGCACTCGAAATCTTCTTTTTAAGTGCCATCATGTCTGACATTTTATCGCTAAAAGCAGACTCCTGCATTTCGATCTGGACTTTCATGGAGTCAAGGGGTCCAATCCTGTCTACAATGATCATGAAATGGTTCCCAACTTCAGGAATCTTCATAAGGACCGATTCGACCTGTCCTGGGAACACATTGATGCCGCGCACGATAATCATATCATCCGAACGCCCACTGATGCGTGTAATCCTGGGGTGTGTTCTTCCGCACACGCAGGGCTCCGAAAGCTTTTGTGTAAGGTCTCTTACTCTGTAACGGATTAGAGGAAGAGCTTCTTTATTGAGAGTCGTGATTACGAGTTCTCCAATCTCGCCATCAGGAACAGGCTCATCTGTTTCGGGATTAATAATCTCAACAAGGAATTTATCTGCCCAGATATGAATTCCGCACTGTTCTGAGCATTCGGTAAAGAGAGGCCCGCTCATTTCCGATGTTCCGTAAATATCAATAGCTTTAATCCCTGATTCGTCTTCTATACGTTTTTTGAGTTCTTCAGACCAGGGCTCGGCCCCGAAAAATCCCATCTTTAATTTAGTGTCGTCCCTGATACTAATGCCTTCTTTCCTTGCAGTCTCAATCAGATAAAGGAAGTAAGAAGGCGTGCAGGCTATAGCAGTAACGTCAAGGTCTCTCATAAGCTCAAGCTGACGTTCAGTATTTCCGGAACTTGTAGGAAGTACGGTTGCACCCAGTTTTTCGCTTCCGTAATGAGCACCAAGCCCACCTGTAAAAAGTCCGTACCCATAACTTACCTGAAGGACATCATTTTTCCCCAGTCCAACAGAAGTAAATCCTCTTGCAAGAGATTCTGCCCACTCATCAATGTCATTCTGGGTATACCCTACGACTATAGGTTTGCCTGTTGTACCTGAAGATGCGTGGAAACGAGTGAGTTTTGAGTTAGGGACGCAAAACATACCAGTTGGATAGGTATCTCTGAGATCCTGCTTAACTGTAAAAGGTAACTTTCTGATATCTTCAAGAGTTTGGATGTCTTCCGGCTTAACCCCGTGTTCATCAAACTTTTTTCTATAAAAAGGAGAGTTTTCATACACATAATGTACAAGTCGCTTCAACTTTTCTTCCTGCAGCTTATTCAAATCATCTACAGGCATTGTCTCTATCTCAGGATCCCAGTATTCTGGCATTTTTTCACACTCTGTATATCTTATGTTCTGGGCTCTCGATATCAGGCCCCATATTTTCTAGCTTTTTTCCTGCACATCTCATTTCATGCCGTTTTAAGGTCATGTTTCAGTTCTCTTCATCTCTCTAATATTGCTTTTTTACTCCGGTTGCTTTTTTACTCCGGAGTTTATTATTTTCGAGTTTATTATTTTTAACGGAGATATACTTCCGGCAAATATAATATGAAGATTGGATGGATTAATATGAAGTTTAAGCTAGATTCTCATATAAATATTAGCTGTTAAGTTGAAAAAAGATTTTATATGTAAGCCCGAAAGCTGGATGCATAAAGAGCTAAAGTCCACCGAGTGATCAAAATATGGATTTTGTCATAATTCGGCAGGTTTGCGCATCCGGTAAATTCTATAATTCCCGGATTCCGTTACAATTCAATCCCTGGATTCCGTTACAATTCAATCCCCGGATTCCGTTACGATTCAATTCCCGGATTCAATTACTGAATGTAGTTACCGAATTCAGTTATCGAACTCCGGTCTTATGAGACAAAATGAGATTTTAAGTATACTACGAATTTAGGGATTTTTGAAGTCTATTCTGAAGAATGAACTTCTTTTTACTTAGGAATGATTCAAGTATAATATCAAGGTATTTGTTTCCAAGAATCATTATTGAGATACTGAAATTATGGATCAATTCCTGAACTGCAAATTTGAAGTTATATTTTTATCATTCCTTAGAGAAATCACTCATTTTCAAACTCTTCAATATCATCCTCAAAAGAGATCTCTTTTGACGTTCCTCCAAGAGAAGCTTCAAGAATTTTCTTTGTTCTTTCCCTGCATTTATCCAGCACTTCTTTCATGTCACCGATCACATCGATTCCGGCAGCTCCGGAATGTCCGCCGCCTGTGCCGTTGTATTCGTTACTTACATCTTCCATTAGCTGACCAAGGTTAACTCCGGCACTTACAGCATCACGCTTTGCTCTTGCACTTATCCTGACGCTTTCACCTTTAGATGTACCAACAAAAGCAATATCTGCACCAATATTTATGAGCATGGAAGATGCAGAACCTCCAAAAGAGCTGACATGGGAAGATGCTATCAACATATCCTGCACTCTGTCGAGCTCGATGCGGCTTGCGGCTTTCAGGATAGCTATGCGCATGGAAATGTCCTGTGGGGTAGCAGCCATAAGGTCCAGCACTTCCCCGTACTCAACGCCGCTGTCCTCTATGATTCTCGATACTGTCCTGAATGTATCTGCCGATGCATGTTTGAAATGGCCGGTATCAGTTACGATTCCGGTGAGCATCCCGATCCCCACCCGCCGGTTAATAGGTGCTCCCATTGCTTTTAAGATATTGTAAACTATTTCTACGGTAGAAGTACTGTTCCTGTGCAGGAAGAATTCGGAATTTTCTGTCAGAGCAGTAGTTGTATGGTGATCGATCACGCAATACCTGGTAAGCTCCAAATCATTTAATTGCGCTTTTGTGGAGGTATCAACCACAACAACAAAACCGTAATCAGCCGGATTGGGTTTGTCCACAACTTCAATGTCAAGTCTATCTATAAGCACAGCAGCTACACGGTTGCAGCCGTCCACAAGTCCGACAGTGCCTCCGATAGCTTCGGAAAGGGCAAAAGCACTGCTAACCGCATCCGGATCTGCATTCCGGTGACACAAATACAAAATATTTCGATAGTCAAGGAGCCGGTTAAAAAACTCCGCTTCATCAACTTCCATTGTCCACTCTGGCTATCGTTTTTATAGGCATTGATCTCCCTGGATTCAAGAATTTCGAGATTTTTGCATGGTTTTTTATGACTTTTGGCAAACTATACTTTATTTAATATTCCTTTATGCTGGAATGAAAAATAAAATTATTGTGCCCTGGGTCCCAAAGCCTGCTGAATCTGCTCTTGAAGCTGTTTAAAGCGAGATGTGAGCCTTTCTTCCTGCCTGGATATGGATTGAAGCCTGAGTGAGAGTGTTTCTTCCCTATCTTTCAGTTTTGTAATGGACTCTTCCTTGCTCGTTTTTATTACTAACTCCCCTACATTTCGGTATACTACCGCGTCGTCAGTGAGTCTTTCTAGCTCGTCAAGAGCCATCTTGGACTCTTTTTGCATAGCTTCGACCTGTGATTTTTGCATAGCCAGAGCCTGTATTTGCTGCTGTATCTGCTGAAGCTGTGCTATCTGGTTCTGAACTTGAGGAGGTAATTCTGCAGTCATATGATTTTCACCTGAGTCCTCAATAAACCTGAAGGGATTTTAATGTTTCTGTCCTTACAGCTTCCGAAAAGTTTCCCTTCGCCATTTGAAATTAATCTGGAGCCCTTTTTCCAGAAACTTAAATAACAGATTAATCCTGAATATAACAGTATAATATTTATTACTTTGAAGTCTATCTAAAGTATATGATCTGATCAATCCCCAACCCGAGGGTTTGAGAAAATTGTTTGAGAATGAATAATTATAAAAGAACCGTTTATCAAAAAAGATCGTAAAAAATCATTTATCAAAGAGTTTGTAAAAAACATATAATAACGGGGAATAATAAGGGGATAATTATAATTAACCTTATTAAATTATAACTGGTCTCATTAAGATCAATTTGAACTTTAAATTAATTGATATTCAGGAGATATTCGAAAATGGAAAAAGGCGGAAACCTTAGAGAGATAAAATCTCTGCTTGAAAAATTCACCAATGCTCATGGGATCTCAGGTTTTGAGGATGATATCCGAGAACTCCTTGAAAAGGAACTTGAACCCTATGTTGATACCATGCGCAGAGACTGCATGGGAAATCTTATAGCTCTCAAAAAAGGAAAAGGCCCTTCCATAATGCTGGCTGCCCATATGGATGAAATCGGGCTTATGGTCAGGTATATTGATGATAATGGCTTTCTCAGGTTTGTTGGGATTGGGGGATGGTTTGACCAGACCCTTCTTAACCAGAGAGTTGTACTTCACGGCAAAAAAGGTTCAATTCCCGGAGTCATTGGGTCCAAGCCTCCTCACGTAATGAAAGAGGATGACAGGAAAAAGCCAGTGAAGATGGATGATATGTTCATTGATATCGGAGCAAAAGACAGGGAAGATGCTGAGAACCTTGGAATTGAGATCGGTACGGTAGTTTCTATTGACCGGGACTTTGTGCCTCTGGCAAACGGAAAGATAACTTCAAAAGCTCTTGACAACCGTGCAGGCGTTGTTATCCTTATTGAGGTTATGAAGCGGCTTTCCAAACATAAAATTGAAGCAAATATCTATGCCGTGGGTACTGTCCAGGAAGAGGTAGGGTTAAAAGGTGCAAGAACCTCTGCCTTTGGGGTTTCTCCAGACCTTGCGCTTGCCCTTGACACAACTATTCCTGGAGACCATCCGGGCATTACTAAAACCGATTCTTGCCTGGAAATCGGGAAAGGTCCTGTAATTACATTAGCCGATGCGTCCGGAAGAGGCCTTATAGCTCATCCACAGATTATTAAGTGGCTTAAAGAAACTGCCACTGAAAATGAGATCCCTTACCAGCTTGGCGTTGGTTCGGGAGGCACAACCGATGCGACCTCAATACACCTTACAAAAGAAGGTATCCCTACAGGTACAGTCAGCATAGCCACACGATATATCCATTCACCTGTTGAAGTCCTGGATGTGGCAGATATTGACGCGTGCGTTTCTCTGATTGTAAAAGCAATAGAAAACGTAGGCAAATATTTCTGAAGCCTTTTTAAAGTAACTGCAATAGGCAATTTTACGCAAGAGTCGCATACACTTTGTTTTGTGTGTTGCGAGGAAACTCTTGCCGTTTTATAATTTTCTCACTTTTTCTCTCATTTTAATGTTTTAGTATCATTGCAGCATTAGACAGATATTATTTCTTTTTTTTAAAAATCAGATATAATGTTAACTGGAAACTAAAAATACTATGGTCTACCTATTGAGGAAAAGTTTCAGAGAACCACAGCGTAAACTAGGAAATCTTCCTGAAAAAGCCGGGCTCCTGAGAAAAATATATGTAATATTTGTATTAATAGATTGGAGCTTGCAAAATAGGATATAATATTATAAAATGACAAGTATTATATAGATATTATTTTCCTGTATTGCGAAGAAACTATCTCAATAAAACAAATACTGAGGGATTATATTATTCGAAAATGTCCGCTTTCTGGATACTACTTTGAGAGACGGTGAACAAACACCTGGCGTTGCCCTTACAAAGGACAAGAAGCTTTTAATTGCCCGAGCGCTTGATGAGATGGGAGTCTCAATAATTGAGGCCGGTTCTGCAATCACTTCCAAAGGTGAAAGGGAATCTATCAGGGCTGTTGCAAATGCAGGGCTTAACGCTGAAATTTGCAGCTACTGCAGGATCGTAAAGTCCGATGTTGACCGCGCTCTGGAATGTGATGTTGACTCTATCCACCTTGTAGCACCTGTTTCGGACCTTCATATAAGGACGAAAATCAAAAAGGGTCGGGACGCAGTAAGGCAGATCGCAGTTGATGTAATTGAGTATGCCAAGGACCACGGCTTGATTGTGGAATTGAGCGGGGAAGATGCCTCGCGTGCAGACCCTGAGTTTCTAAAGGCCATCTATGCCGACGGAATAGATGCAGGCGCTGACAGGTTATGCTTCTGTGATACTGTAGGCCTTCTGGTACCTGAAAGGACAACCGAAATTTTCCGGGACCTGTCTTCTTCACTGAAAGCTCCTATCAGCATTCACTGCCACAATGATTTTGGTTTTGCAACTGCGAACACGGTTGCTGCCCTGGCTGCAGGGGCAAAACAGGCCCATGTAACTGTTAACGGGTTAGGAGAAAGAGCTGGAAACGCATCCCTTGAAGAAGTAGTAATGAGCCTGGAATGGCTCTACAAGTATGATACAGGTATCAAACATGAGATGATCTACCGGACTTCAAGGCTTGTAAGCCGGCTTACAGGAATTCCCGTATCACCAAATAAGGCTCTTGTAGGTGGAAACGCATTCACTCACGAAGCAGGAATCCATGTTCATGGTCTTCTTGCCGATAAGGCAACCTATGAGCCGATGAGCCCAGAATATATCGGAAGGCAGCGTCAGATAGTACTTGGAAAACATGCAGGACGCAGCTCGATTACTCTTGCCTTAAAGGAAATGGGGCTTGTAGCTGATGAGGCCCAGACCGAAGAAATTTTCAACCGGGTTAAGCAGATGGGTGATCAGGGAAAACACGTAACTGATGCTGACCTGCACACTATTGCAGAAACCGTACTTGATATTTATAAGGAACCTCTGGTAAAACTGGAAGAGTTTACCATTGTATCCGGAAACCGGGTGACTCCAACGGCATCGATAAAACTTAACGTAAAAGATAAAGCTATTGTACAGGCAGGAATCGGGAACGGGCCTGTAGATGCTGTAATCAACGCAATCCGGAGAGCTGTAAGTTCCTGTGCGGAAGATATTATCCTTGAAGAGTATCATGTAGACTCGATCACTGGCGGAACCGATGCCCTTGTTGAAGTAAGGGTAAAACTTTCCAAGGATGGGAAGGAAGTTACCGCAAGCGGAGCCAGGACGGACATAATTATGGCCTCCGTAGAAGCTGTAATGAACGGCATGAACCGCCTTATCCGGGCCGAGTGATTTCAGAAAATGAATTATATAGATTTTTCAGGAGGGCTGTTCTGTCCTCTCCTCTTTTTCCTGCTGGAAAAATTCTTGAAATCACGCACAACTGATGTTTCTGGATCAGGAAAAACCTTATCCATATATAACATGATCGATTATGATATATTTACTAAATTAATAACGAGAAAATGTGAGTGTGAGAAATAAATATTTCTAATGAACACACCCTTACTGGAAATATACTCATCTTCAGGTGAGTATCCAGTTAAATCACCATTAAGAAATAAATAGGAGTTAAATAATGACAACCGGGTCAACAGAAAAAGTTAATGGCGCAAGGGCTCTGATCAAGTGCCTGGAAAAAGAAGGTGTTGACACCATCTTCGGATATCCAGGAGGGCAGATCATTCCCTTCTATAACGAAATTTATGATTCTAATCTGCGCCATATACTTGTGCGTCACGAACAGGCAGCAGCTCATGCTGCGGACGGGTACGCCCGTGCAACTGGAAAGACCGGGGTCTGTGTATCCACCTCAGGTCCCGGAGCAACCAACCTGGTAACAGGGATTGCTACCGCATATATGGACTCAGTACCTATTGTAGCCTTAACAGGGCAGGTTCCGACCTTCCTGATAGGTAACGATGCTTTCCAGGAAGCCGACATTAAGGGAATTACCCAGCCTATTACCAAGCACAACTACCTTGTACAGGATGCAAACGAACTCCCGAGAATCGTAAAAGAAGCCTTCCACATCGCTTCTACCGGAAGGCCTGGCCCGGTATTAATTGACCTTCCAAAGGATGTACAGAACGCGGAGATCGACTTTTACTATCCTGAAAAAGTAGAGCTTAGAGGATATAAGCCAACTTACAAAGGCAACACCCAGCAGATCAAACGAGCCGCCGAGGAAATTGCAAATTCCTGCATGCCTATTATATACGCAGGTGGCGGCGTGATAAGTTCTAATGCTAGCGCCGAGCTTGTAGAACTGGCTGAGACAATTAACGCTCCGGTTACGACTACTCTCCTGGGAATTGGTGCAATTCCGACTGAACATCCTCTGCATGTTGGGATGCTTGGAATGCACGGGACCAAGTCTGCAAACTACGCTATCCAGGAATCCGATCTTATTATTGCCGTGGGCGCAAGGTTCGATGACCGTGTTACCGGAAAGCTCGAGTCTTTTGCCCCCAACGCAAGGGTTATCCACATAGATGTCGACCCTGCTGAGATCTCAAAGAATGTAAAGGTCCAGATTCCGATCGTCGGAGACGCAAAACAGGTACTTAAGTCCCTGAATAAATATATCAAGCGCTGCAAATCCGAAGCATGGATTGAAAAGATAAAACAGTGGAAGAAGGAATATCCACTTACTTATAAACAGATGTCATCTGATGTCATAATGCCTCAGTTTGTCATCGAGCAAATATCTGAGGCTTGCAAGGACGCAATTATAGTTACTGAGGTCGGACAGCATCAGATGTGGGCTGCTCAGTTCTTCAAGTATAAAAAACCCCGCACTTTCCTTACATCAGGCGGTCTTGGCACAATGGGCTACGGTTTCCCTGCAGCCATAGGAGCAAAGGTTGGCAAACCGGATAAAACGGTTATTAACATTGCAGGCGATGGCTCTTTCCAGATGAACTCTCAGGAGCTTGCGACTGTAGTCCAGAACGACATTCCGGTTGTTTCTGTGATCATTAATAATGGTTATCTGGGTATGGTCAGACAGTGGCAGGAACTGTTCTATGACAAGCGGTATTCCCAGACATTTATTAAGGGCAGTGTTGACTTCGTCAAACTTGCCGAGGCTTATGGAGCACTTGGACTGCGTGCGGAAAGGCCGTCTGAAGTAAGGCCTGCAATTGAAGAAGCTGTCAATTCAGGTAGGCCTGCTGTTGTCGAAGTGATTGTTGAATGCGAGGCAAATGTTTATCCAATGGTGCCGGCAGGGGCTGCAATTAATGAAATCCTTGATATGGAAGAGCATGCAGACACTCCATGCGCCATGCCCGATTTGCGTACGTCAAAAGCTGATAGAGTTCTTGACCTGGAGGAACAGTAATGAAACATACACTGGCAATCCTTGTGGAAAATAGGTCTGGAGTTCTCTCCAGGGTGGCTTCGCTCTTCTCAAGACGCGGATACAATATTGAGAGCCTGGCTGTTGGAGTCACTGAAGACCCCAAAACCTCCAGAATGACTATAGTAGTTGATGGAGATGACCATGTGCTCGAACAGGTTACAAAACAGCTTAACAAGCTAGTTGATGTGATCAAAGTTTCGGACATCGGAGGAGATGACTCTGTAGAAAGGGAACTCGCCCTCATTAAAGTTTCAGCCGACGTGAGTGCGAGAACCGAAATTATCCAGATTGCGGATATTTTCAGAGCAAGGATAGTGGACGTAGCTCCTAAATCCATAACTGTCGAAGTAACTGGAGACGAAGCCAAAATTCAGGCCATCGAAAAACTCCTCAGGCAGTTCGGGATTAAGGAAATGGTCCGGACAGGTAAGATTGCTCTGGTTCGCGGCCCAAAGAAGGTTTAAATAATAAGGGCAGGTAAAGAAAGGTAGCTGCTTAATTATTTTTACAGACTGGGGCAGTCGAAAGCGTTTTAAACCCCTTGAAGCTTCAATAAGAGTAAGCCTGAAGTTTCAGGCCTCTGCTAAAACTTCAAAAGCTGCCCTATCCGAAAAAAGCAACTTTCCATAAATCGACTTACGTCAACTTAATTCACAGGGAAGTGAACGGATTTAATAAAGACTTAATAATAATATGCTTCCCAAAAAAATATTAGGAGCTTTGCTCAAAAACTGAAAAATTCATCAGGAGAATCTAATATGGCAAAGATAATTTATGATAACGAAACTACTTTTGATGCACTTAAAGACAAAACTATCGCAATAATGGGTTACGGAAGCCAGGGTCACGCTCACGCCCGTAACCTTCACGAGTCAGGGCTTAATGTCATTGTTGGGCTCAGAAAAAGCAGTTCAAGCTGGGCAAAAGCCGAGAATGACGGCCTGAAGGTCATGACTGTGGCAGAAGCTGCAAAAGCTGCAGATGTCATCATGATCCTCCTTCCGGACGAAAATCAGGCATCGGTTTATTATTCTGAAATCGCACCAAATCTGGAAGCCGGTAATGCACTTGCTTTTGCACACGGCTTCAATATTCACTACAACCAGATTGTCCCCCCGAAAGATGTTGATGTTTTCATGGCTGCTCCCAAGGGACCTGGTCACATTGTCAGAAGAACCTATACAGAAGGTATCGGAGTCCCGGCTCTGATCGCAGTTTATCAGGACGCAACCGGACATGCCAGGGACATTGCTCTATCATATGTCAAGGGAATCGGTGCAACCAGGGCAGGTGTCTATGAAACCACTTTCCGTGAGGAAACCGAAACTGACCTTTTCGGAGAACAGGTTGACCTTTGCGGAGGACTCGCATCTCTTATCAAGACCGCTTTTGAAACACTTGTTGAGGCCGGATACCAGCCTGAAATGGCTTATTTCGAAACCTGCCATGAAGTCAAGCTCATTGTTGACCTTATCTATGAAGGCGGGCTTGAGAGAATGTGGCACTCCGTTTCAAACACTGCAGAATACGGCGGTATGACAGTCGGCCCCAGGATTATTAATGATGAGTCCCGCGAAGCCATGCGTGAAGCCCTGAAAAGAATTCAGAACGGCGAATTTGCCAAGGAATTCGTGCTCGAAGGCATGGTCAACCACCCTGTACTCAAAGCCATGGAACGCCAGGAAAAGGAACACCAGCTTGAAGTTGTCGGAAAGCAGATCCGTGCAAACATCCCCTGGCTCAACAAGAAGATTGACGATGACTGATTCTACAGTAATTAATAGCCTGTAGACAGAAAATTCATAAATCTGGAAGTATAAAATTCAATCCGGAGGGAAAGTAATGCCAGTAAAAGGAGAAAGCAAAGTCATTAACACTATCCTTAACAGACGGAGCGTCCGGGAGTTTACGGACAAACCTGTTAGCAAGGAAGATGTCAGCATAATCCTGAACTCAGGGCACTGGGCTCCTTCCGGATTGAATAACCAGCCCTGGCGTTTCATTGTTATTCGAAACCGTGAGACCATCCAGAAACTCTCTGGATGCACTCATTACACAGGTATCGTGGCAGGAGCTCCTTTGCTTATTGCGACTTTCCTGGACAATGAAACTTCTTACAACAGGACAAAAGATCTCGAGGCAATAGGAGCTGCAATCGAGAATATGCTCCTCACCTGCTGTGATCTCGGCCTTGGTGGGGTCTGGCTTGGAGAAATCCTGAACCAAAAAGAGAAGGTCAATTCCATTCTTGACTGTCCTTCCGATCTTGAGCTAATGGCAGTTCTTGCAATCGGAGAACCGGTCCCAAAAGAAAGGACTTCAACACGTAGGGCTCTCTCGGAAATAGTGTTTGATGAAAAGTACGGCCAGAAGTGGGAAGAGTAAACTATCCTGAGATTCTCAGGCTAAATTTCCTTTTAATGGTTTATAAATATTAAATATAAAAGGATATTTTAATATTATTAAGGATTAAGTTTATAAGCTATTTAGCACTATAACCAGCCAGTTAACTGACTATGATTTTATCTGTTAGCTAACCGATCTTGACTTTTTGATAGTGAAGGTCTGTAGTGTAGAGGATATCACTGGAGCCTCCGGAGCTCCGAACCTGGGTTCGATTCCCAGCAGACCTGTTTCTTAAAAAATCTGGTAAGGTATGGTTTCATTTTTTATATTATTTGCCGGGCAGAAAGTATAAGACTGAAATAAAACAGAATATAAGTTAGAAGGTGTAATTTATGGCTAGAGGATTAAATCGTCGCTTCCTGCGTGCTGGAAGAAGGTCATCTTTAGTTCAGCTAATTCTCATAGCAATAATACTGTACTTTTTTCTGCGTATCGTGTTGCCACTCTTGTGGACTCTCATATTGATTCTTGTTGTAATTTTACTATTAAAAATAGTTGTAGAAAACTTGTAAGTTGTAGAAAACTTGTAATTAATTTTTGATGCATTTCAGATATTTCTGAAATTCTGAATGTTGGAATGTTTTATCTAGAAACAGAAGTAAATTAGTAACTATACACTGAATAGTTACCTTTTATTACTACGGGAGCGCAGAGGGTCACGAATACCCTATTCTTTAGATTGGGGATGAAGTGAACCCTCGCCTCTTTTTGGTTTCGTTTAAACCTCTGTACCGTTGCTTCTTTGTAAAGTAGGTTTCTTAGTTTCATGGTTACATAAGTTGGTAATGAAACTCTGCATCAAGAAAGTCTTGTAAATGGATACTTAACTATTCCCCAGAAACCGGGCGGGCGGCCCGAAGCATACCCCATCCTTTACAGGCTGTCCGACAATTATTGGTAGTAATGAAATAAAATTGTCTACTGGTAGGTTGGAATTTTTTTCTTTACAATATTTGTTTTTCTATTTCTAGGACTCAATTCTTAAAGTGAAAAGTTCCATTTATTTACACTTTCCTTCCATTGATCTCGTTTTTATTGGAGAAAATCCATATTCTCCTTAAGTTAGATGCAGTACACACTAAATTAAATTCGTTTCTGACTGATTTCAATCCTCTGGTTAAAAATTCTCTAAACCCTAAATTCTCTTTATAGTTTCCAATTACAGGTTCCACTACCTGCTTTCTTTGTCCATATATTCTTTTAGCTTCTTCTGTTTTCATTTTATCGGCTAATTGCTTTCTTTCTTTTGGAAATTCAGCTATTTTTAAATGCCTAATTCCATCTATCCTTTTTGTACAATTTTTGTTAAATTCGCATTTTTTACATTCAGTTCCCTTATAAAGTCTGTATTTTCTCTTCCTTTCTTTCTCATAACCCTCATACAAAAACTTCAATTTTTGATTTTCAGGGCATATAAATTCATCATTTTCTTCATTGTATTCAAAATTACCAATCTCAAATCTGTTGTCTTCAATGTTTTCTGTTGTTGTTTTATTTACTTCTTTTTGCTTTGGAATATATGGGTCCAATTTCTTGTGATTTAAATAATGTATGTTATTTCCACAGTAATATCCACTGTCTGCACATATTTTAGTGCCTTCTTTTAGCAAACCACAATTTTCTTCCACAAGTTCAATCTGTGATTTCAATTGATAAGTATCAGTTCTATCTTGACAGATATTATTTGCAACAATAATCCCCAGTTTATGATCCACTGTTATTTGAGCATTGTATGCCAGTTCAAACACTCCCTTTTTGTTTTTCATAAAACGAGATTCTTTATCAGTCAAGCTTACTTTCTCAATACTATCTTTTTCAAATTCGTCAAGTGCTTCTTTAACTGTGTCCTTGATCTCTCTTTTTCGGTCATTAGAATTATCCTTATTTACTTGCTTTATATACTTCGCAACTACAGCTTTTACTTTGTATTTTCCACTTTCATTCAATTGATCGTAACCACGGCAGTTGCCAAACTGTTCATCTTCAAGTTTGTCTACTTCAATACCTTTTTTTAATTCATTGTTAACGTATTCTCCAATAACTCTCAAGACCTCTTCCAAAACCACATTATTTTTTGACGCAGAAGCTTTTACTATGGATCCGTCAATACTTAACTGCTCAAGACCTATTACTCCTAGATCTTTAGCTGCTTTAACTGTGTTTTTGAACAGTTCTGTAATCAATTTTTCATTCTCTTTTCTGAAATCACTGATTGTTCTAAAATCCGGTTGTAGGTTTTCAGCCAAATACATGTAAACTACATTTTCTCGGACATTGCGAGCTATCGCTCGCGATGATCGAACTCTGTCAAGCATCGATTGAATCAAAATTTTACACATTATGCAGGGATGATAAGCTGGGTGTCCAGAACCGTCATACTTTGTTTCAAATTCACTGAGATCCATCTCATCTATAAAAGACTCAACCAAGTAGCAGATATGATCTGAAGGAATTAGATCTCGAATATCTGGAGGTAAAATCCAAACTTGATTCTTTGAAGATTTGATAAACGCCATAAATCAAAAAATTAGTGAAATATTATATAATAACTAATATATTCAAAGCAGAAACCTCAATTAACTGAGATAATTGTCGGACAGCCTGTTTAGGTTGGGGTTGCCGCCCGCAATTTGATTTTTCTTAGGTGTATGATGAACGAAAGTCAAAATATCCAAATTGGAAAAATTATCTAATAGACTTCGTCATGATGGCCGTAATATTCCAGAATAACAATTTTTTCCTTTTCATCTACAGAGAAAATCAACACAAAATGAGAGTCAATATGAACTCTTTTCCAGTGATTGAGAGGAGACCTCAAATTTTTATATCTATGTGGGTCCTGAAGAATCTCATTTACCTTACTAAATATAATTTCAACTTGCTTCTTATCCTTTTTTGCCAGCTTCTCAACAACTTTTTGAACTTCAGGTTTTACCTGTAGCCGATACATGTCAGATCAACAATTAAGCATTTTTTTCCAGTTCTCAATTGTTCCAACATCTATAGGTTCCTGTTTCATGATTTCTTGAGCTTTTTCAATAAATTCAGGCCTAAGCTCAGGTTCCATGAGCTCTTTTTCATATTCAGCAGCCATATGCATGATAGCAGCACTTTTGTCTTTTAAGCCATATTTAGCTTTTATAATATTGAGAACCCTATTTGTTTTTTCATCAATTTTAATAACTGCTTGAACCATAATGTATACCTCATATATACATGGAATAATTTCATATATATACATAATGTTGAAACAATTTTAGAGGTTCCGTTGCAAAAAATTTGATTATTTTACTCGACTATGTCAGATTAGACAGTTATTCCATTGCAGTTATTGATTTCACTAAAAGCAATATACTTGAGATATGAAATCTAATGATGACGTTTTGCCTTGTAATGTGACATAGTCAAGTTATAATTTTCTGTAAATTGCGTTTCTATTTCCAGCTCCTATGACAAAAATGATTAGTTGTGACCGTGTAATATTCAATAGTACTCGATATTCTCCTACTCTCAATGAATAAATAGGGGAGTCCGGAGATGTTTTTAATTTCTTGACATGTGAATAAGGTTCTTCCTTGATTCCGTAAATAGCATCGAAAATTCTTTTTCTAACTTCAGGCGGCAGTTTGTTGACGTCCTTAATAGCACGTGAAGTATACTGAACAGTGTACATCAGTCTATACCTAACATTTTCTTTGCTTCATCTTCGCTATAGTATTTCCCTGCTTTCATGTCCTTTAAGCTTTCTTCAATCCCTTCAATCTCGCTGTTGGTCAAGGGCTCACTATCATAAGCCATAGTCGCGATCCTTTCGATAACAGAGTTATAAGATTCCATTCGGTGGGTTTTCAAGCCATTAAGCATCTCTTTTACTCTGGGTTCAAGACAAACTGTAGTTGTAGCAGCCATATAGTATCCTATAAGGTGCTATATAATATAAATATATAACTCATTCAAGCAGTGTACTGATTATTCAGTAAAATCATAAATCTCAAAATGTCTCAAAGCGGCTTAGAATGATAGGCGTTTTTACTGTTAATGGAAACACAAAAACGCAATGATCAAGGGATCTCGGAAAACTCAAAAATGAAGTAATTTTCCTATAAAACAACTGGATTTTTTAGGATATTCAAGCTTTCAGCTATCAAAATAAATCTTATCAAGGCAAAAGACAGTAGTTTTCTGAAAATTACTGTATGAGCCTATCCTAAAAGCTACTTTATTATCAATTGTTGGGAATTATTAGAATTGTTTTCATGATCTTGAGCTTGATTGATTATTCGAAGTACAAGGTCTAAGAAGCAAATTTCAAGTTTTGGGATGAGCTCAATAATAAAAAGAAATGAGATAATTCTCATTTCACTTTTTCCGTTTTCGAAGAAACTAATTTTCCTTGAGCGTTATACAAATATGCTGTATCTCCTTCGTTATTCCATACATGTGCTACTCTTCCCCAATACAGCTTAGTTGCAGTGTTTTTACCCTTTCCAGTGTAAAGAGTTACTGTAGACTTAGCTTTCAAGGTATAAGAAGACGAGAATTTATAGGTATGTTTAGCGCCTTTATCTGTGATTTTCCAACCTTTCATGCTTACTGCTTTTGTTCCTTTATTTGTAATTTTAACATACTCTTGATTTGCAGTTTCCTTAGGAGCACCAACATCCAAAGCACTGATATAAACTGTGTTGGAGGTTGAACTACTTGTTTGAGATGTAGCACCTAAAGCAAAAGGAACGGTTCCCAAGATTAAACATATAGCTACAAAGATAGCAACTGTTCGGTTTTTTACCATTGAATCATCCATTGTATCAATTACTGTTTAACATCTTATACAGCTTAACTCTTTTGATTTATCTACGTACTATTATAAAAAAACAAAACTGTTATGTAAATATGCAGGGCACATATCTTTTTATGTTACTCAGTTGTTTTACAGGAAAAATACTGCATTTTTTAGCTTGGCACAAGGAGATATTGCTGTAAGAAATATTGCTGCAAGAAACTCTACCACAAAAGAAACTGAAACTTTTTATAATAATAGTATGTGTTTATGTGTATTAATTTATTTAAAAGATTTCCAGAGGTTAATAATTTGGCAACCAAGAAACAGAAAGCAGCGAAAAGAGCTAAGAACGATCCGGAAACGAACGGCAATATACAAAAGCCAGTTGAGGAAAATAAGGAATCGAAAGACAAAACAAAAAAACAAGATAAGAAAAGAAAATAAAAAGAGGAGGTTAAAATAACCTTAATTTATCAACTTATCTAAAAGCAATTTGGTGTGTATCGAAAGTGGTCGGTTGTTAAAATTTTCATCTCGTACTTTAAAGCTATAATGGCATCTTTATGTACCATTTATCTGGGTGATGAGAATTATTAATTTGTCTAATTGAAAAAAATCTAGTTACTATTCAGGTACCTTAAATTGTACATTTCGAACCCTGGCACTCTTGTGCCACTGTGCGTATACTAAAATGTCCTTTTGTTGATATAAAGTCAATAAAATATCTAATAGTAAAACATTATTGTCCTATATTGGCAGGGGTTCGAAATGTGCATTAAATCGGCATCAAAAACCGTAATTTAGAATGTTTGGCATTTACGCTATATTTCATTCAGTTTTGTATATTGATGTCAACTGATTTCATTTTTAATTTTGATATGAATCCCTTATTAGACAGGTCTCTGTAACCAAAATCGATGTTAGTTGACTTATTTAGGGTACATGAATAGTTACAGTTTTTCACTTGTTTTGTATAATAGCCAGATTTTTGTATGGAACCTTTATAACTGTAATAACTCCTTATTCTAAGCCTCTTGTAGCCCTTAAATTTTCTCTATGAAAATTCCATCAGTAAGCACATGAAAACTGAGTCATAACCCCCCAAAACATCGTTTTTGACAAATGTATAAATAAAAAAGTTGCAGAAGGAGAGAAGCTCTCTTTTCAAGCTTAAAACTTATTTCACTGTAATATATTTGGACTTTGTTACAGAACTGTTTCCTGCTGCATTCTTTACCGTTAAGCTAACAGTATATGTTCCTGCCTTTGAATACTTATGAGTTGGATTCTGAAGGAATGACTTTGATCCATCTCCAAAGTCCCATTTCCATGAAGTAGGAACTCCTGTACTTTTGTCAGTAAACTGAACCTTCAGTGGTACTTTTCCAGAAGTTGGAGTTGCAGAGAATGCAGCAACTGGTTTTGTTACAACTTTTATATAATTTGTTTTTGTTACCGTGTTACTGCCTTTAGCATTCTTTACTGTTAAACTAACCGTATATACCCCTGCCTTTGAATACTTGTGAGTCGGATTCTGGTGGAATGTCTTTGACCCGTCTCCAAAGTCCCATTTCCATGAAGTTGGTAAGCCTGTGCTTGTGTCAGTAAATTTAACATTTAATGGTGCTTTCCCAGAAATTGGAGATGCAGAAAATGCAGCAACAGGTTTTACAACAGCTGTTTTGACAATAATGTAATTCGTTTTTGTTATTTTATTACTACCTGCAGCATTGGTGGCTGTATGTGCCACTGTATAACTCCCTGCGTTAGAGTATGTATGGGTTGGATTCTTGACTGTTGAAGTGGTCCCGTCTCCGAAACTCCATTTCCATGAAGTAGGACTATTGATACTTTTGTCAGTAAAGGTCACAGTTAATGGTGCTTTTCCTGATGTTGGATATGCAGAAAAGTTTGTTACAGGAGCTATGAGAGGACCTATAAACTGCCCTAATTCCCAATATGCTCCAACATTCATTATGACGGTTGCAATCTTGTTGGTTGTTGTGTTAATTGCATATACGTTGCTGTCCTCACACACCACATATAATCTTTGTCCATTTGGAGTGATTGAAACTCCAGATGGGCGGTATCCTGCAGAAACAGTGTCTGTAACAGTGTTTGTTGTGGTGTCAATTACAGAAACAGTGTTGTCATAGTGATTTGTCACATATACATCTGTTCCCGCCAGGTTGGCTACAACATCAATAGGAGCGTTTCCTACATTCACAGTGTCTGTAATTGTGTTTGTTGCGGTGTCAATTACAGAAACAGTATCGCTATAGCTGTTTGCCACATATACCTTATTTCCATCAGGAGTAACTGTAACTCCCAAAGGATCGCTTCCTACAGACACTATGGCTGTAACTGTGTTTGTTGCGATGTCAATTACACAAATAGTGCCGCTTCCCCAATTAGTCACATATGCTGTTTTTCCATCAGGGGCGATTGCAATTCCTTCAGGTTGTTTTCCTACATTCACAGTGTCTGTAACTGTGTTTGTTGCTGTGTTAATTACAGAGACAGTATTGCTACCGGAGTTCACAACATATGCTGTTTTTCCATTAGGAGTGACTGCAATCTCCAACGGATCGCTTCCTACTTTCACACTTGTTGGATAAATATTGGTTGTTGTGTTAATCACAGAAACAGTGTTACTGCCGGAGTTAGTCACATATACTTTTGTTCCCGATGGGTTGACTGCAACTCCCGAAGGATCGCTTCCTACATCCACAGTGGATGCAATCTTGTTTGTCGCTGTGTCAATAATAGAGACAGTGTTGCTGTCGGTCGTAATATAAGCAAATGGCGCTGCACCTGTAACACTTACCAGTAATATAAGTGCCAGAGATGTTAGTCCTAGAGTTTTCATGAGACTAAGCTTTCTGTGTGATTTATAACGCAGAATTTCTTTTATAACGATTTGTCGATGCTTTATCTTAAAACCTTCTTCCTTAATTGAATTGCACGTAAAGAGTCTTCAATAGCAATAACAAATACCAGGCACAAAAAAGAAATCATGCCACTCAGTAAGCATCTAAATAAGAATAAATAAAAAATTTAATATATGTTAAATAACTATTTTCAAAAAGAAAGTAGTTATTTATCATATATTAAATTTCTTAGATTAACTTTCAATCATTCATATATATAGCCACGATGCGATTTCGTTTCAAAAAATCTGGCTTTTTTACAAATCACTGAAAACTTTCACAATTATGGAAGTTAATCATTCTTACCACCCGTAAAAACAGTGCATAAGGATACTAATTATAGCCTCAGCGTGTGATATGAATTTTTTTTCAATTGAATCGGCTAAATAGCCACAAGCTATTATTCATTTCATATCAAAACATGTTCATTTTTTGCAGTGGAAATACCCCAACCCGAAAATAAACCAAAATCATGAAAATTTCCACTGCAAAAATATTCTAGGTCATCAACACAATTAGTATGAATAATAATATCATATGTAACACTTAACTTATATATCACCTTAATTTTTACCTCAATTTCTTGTGGAAATACAAAATTTAGGCAAGCCTTCAAAAATGACAAATTAAACTGCGGTTTTCAAGGAATTTTGTTTACTCATACAAGAAAAACGTTATCGACAAAACGTGCCGATGTTTTTTGATTACAAGCCATTCCAAAGACTATAAACAGAATTTTGAAAAACGACATCAAGATAATCGATTTTCAGATTATGGTATTTTTGCCTT